>Ga0272441_10000884_pt1 | contig 65652 bp, 52 predicted proteins | sample SSMProp6N_FD_193582 | JGI IMG/M metagenome (GOLD analysis project Ga0272441, IMG submission 193582) | Marine sediment archaeal communities from Little Sippewissett salt marsh, Falmouth, MA, United States - SSM-Prop-6N | ecosystem: Environmental > Aquatic > Marine > Wetlands > Sediment ... | reverse complement strand
AAATCCCGTATGCAGCAGATTGTTTGGCAACAGGAGGTCCAAAATGTTATTAAAGTTTCTCACGATAAAAAAGTTATTCACCGCTTGGAAAAACTCCTCGCGGCATAAAATCGGTCACTTTGAGTAACCATACTTACAATTGCCGTATCTTTACTCACTTTGATTTGAGTTTCCGCTCGCATTTATAATATTTACAAAAAAGTAATTCTTTTATTGGATTCTCACCATTGATCCTGTCGTATAATCGTACTCATATATCTTTGGAATGTCATCTAATTTTTTATGTAGTGCCCGGTAACAGCATTTTTAACCGTGATATGCTCATACCGGCATTTCTCAGACAAAACTTGCAGGCAAGGCGGTAGGGTAATATAATTTTTGACTGTCAGGTGTTAAAAAAAATTAAAAATCCGGTGAAAAGGAGGATATAAAATGTCCGCGAAATTTCGACTGTTTGTGGTTTTCATTTCGATATGTTTTTCGGCGAGTTTTGCCCGGGCTAACGAAGGTGCAAATAGTGAAGCGGAAAAAAATCGTATCCTTCGCGACCTGGAATATGTTCCCGGCGGGCACGAACGGCAGAAACTGGATTTGTATCTTCCGGTGAAGGGCGAAGACTCGGCCCCTTTGCCGCTGGTTGTCTGGGTCCACGGCGGGGCATGGCTGGGAGGAAATAAAAATAATTGTCCTCCGGCACAATTGTTGAAGTATGGTTTCGCCGCGGCGAGTATTAATTATCGCCTGAGCCAGCATGCAATCTTCCCGGCACAAATCGAGGACTGCAAGGCCGCTATCAGGTTCCTGCGTGCCAATGCCGGGCGGTACAATATAGACCCGAACCACATCGGCGTATGGGGTGCCTCCGCCGGGGGACATCTTGTCGCATTGTTGGGGACGACCGGCGATGTGAACGATTTCGACAAGGGGCCGAACCCGCAATTTTCCAGCAATGTGCAGGCGGTGTGCGATTTTTTCGGGCCGACGGATTTTACGAAAATGAGCGATTTCGAGAGTATTATGAACCACGATGCTCCGGAGGCACCCGAAGCAAAATTAATCGGCGGGCCGGTGCAGGATAATAAAGAGGCCTGCAAAAGGGCGAATCCCATAACGTATATCAGCAAGGATGACCCGCCTTTTCTGATTTGCCACGGCGATAAAGACAATCTGGTCCCTCATAATCAGAGTGTTCTTCTCGATGAGGCCCTGAAAAAGGCCGGTGTCGATGTGACTTTCCATACCGTCGAAGGAGGCGGGCATGGATTCCGGAATCCGGAAGTCCACAAGTTAGTCTTCGAATTTTTCACCAAACACCTGAAAGAAGCCGGGAAAAAGTCGTCTAAGTGAGCATCTGCCCACGGTTTGCATTATTTCCCGCCTTTATAGTGACTCGGTGATTTTATCCGGACTCGAATATTCATGCCGGAATTGCAAACGACACTTGCATAAAGCACTTTTAGCGGATATTATGAGCAATTTAGTGACTGGAATCGACAATAAAATGTGGAGTGGATAATGGCCCATAAATTCATAAATACGATTGAGCCGGGTGAAACAATTGACGACATTTATATGGTCAGGGACCCGATTTTGCGAAGTACAACTCGCGGTGATCTTTATATAGCGATGTACCTTCTGGATAAGACGGGACAGTTGAACGGGCGGATGTGGCAGGCGTCGGAATCGATTTATAAGTCCTTGCCGAAGCCGGGATTTATCCGTGTGCAGGGCCGCAGCGAGCTTTATCAGAACAACCTGCAGATTATTATTAATAATATCAGTGTGGTCGAGGCCGACAAGGTGAACATCGAAGATTTTCTCGCCCGAACGAAAAATGACATCGGGCAGATGTTCGAAGAAGTCACACAAATGGTAGGCCGGATAAAAAATCCACAGCTTCAGGCAATCGTGAAAGAATTTCTGACGGATAAGGAGCTGATGGATAATTTCTGTAATGCTCCCGGCGGGATGAAACTGCATCACGATTATATAGGCGGGCTTTTGGAGCATGTCCACAATATGCTGCGCGTTGCCGTCGCGATTTTGCCTTTGTATCCGAACGTGCAGGCGGACCTTGTACTTACCGGGATATTTCTTCATGATATCGGCAAGACCGAGGAGCTTACGTACGATATGGCGTTTACATATACCGATTCGGGTCAGCTTATCGGCCATATTGTCAAAAGTGTTATAATGGTCAACCGGAAGGTCGAAGCTTTAAGGGCGGGGGGGACAAAAATCGAGCAGGAAGTTGTGGATTCTCTCGTGCATATTATTCTCTCACATCACGGCGAATACGAGTACGGCTCGCCGAAGCTGCCGGCCATGCTCGAGGCCTTTATGGTCTATTATATCGACGATCTTGACGCCAAGCTGAATATGGTGGAATCGGCAATTGAGGAGGAGGCCGGTGACACGAACTGGACCGCCTGGAAAAATGCCCTGCAGACCCGGCTTTATAGGAAGCGCGTGGAATAAAAACAATCCTGCATACAAGCGGATTTTTTGCAGCTTTTTTAAAAAACCGGCGGATTGGGATATGCGGATTAGATGTTCGTGACAGAATCGCGCTGCATAACGATGCCGGAGAATCGCCATATTTTCATGAACTTTTCGTACGGCATCAATTCCACACCGGTGACAGGGTCCGCAACGGCGACGGCGTTATCCAGAACTTCAAGCACGACAAGGCAGTGGTCAACGAAGAATGCATCTTTTACGACCGCCAATGTCACTCCGGCTTTTTTTAGCTGTTCGATAGAGTTGAAGCGGCGATATTGACATTTAAGTCCCTCGGCCGAATATCGATTTTGCAGGGCCGAGCAGAGCATGGCCGGCATAGTGCCCGAGACCGGAGAAGTGCGGGAAAGGATGGCAATTTCCCCTTCTTTGGCGGTTAAGCCCAGTTTCCCGAGTGCCGTAACGGCCGCTGCCGGTCCGCAGGTATATTTTGTGGTCTGACGGCAAATGCCGTTTTTATCGAACCTTGTTGTCAGCTTAGAGAGGCGGTTTTGTATCAGTGCCGGATACAAAAAGGGAAGAACCGAGGACCAGGTGACAAATCCGATCATGAGGATGCATACAACGATCTTTTCCCACTTGCGAGGCAGACGCGGCACCAGGACACTTAGGCCCATAGAAACCGAAAAGGATAGCACCACGTATCTGAACCTGCCGGCGGTAATCCAGGAGAAGGGACGAATAAAGTAGAAATCGTTGTAAATTCGAGCCAGCGCCAGGATAGCGATAAGTGTGCAGGGGATAAAATAGCCAAATACCCAGTAAGGTTTTCGAAAGCCGGAAAAGATCCTGCCGAGCAGGATGCTCAACGCAATGATCAGTACAACACAGAAAGTTTCAAGCCACGGATTCATTTTCTACCCTCTTATGGCATCTCCCTGTCCCTCAAAAACCATCATATCAAATTGGGATGATCAAATCAAGCAAATTATATGAGTCTGCACGAATCCGATACAAATCCAGCCTAATTAATAGAGAGAGGAATGTTTGTTTGGCTTAAGATTATATTAAGCTCCATGTTTATACGTGATTATATCCGATATATTTATGTCTCTTTAGGTCCGAATAACACGTCGTTTTTTTCTGTGGAGTTGTAAGGGACTTTATTACCAGCGGGATAAACGGTGATTATGCGGATTTTCTTATGTTTTATGGAAGTAACGTTGAGCCGCGGCGTTCGTATGCCGATAAAACGTAGAATCGAATGTTGATAAATATGATTGCATTATAATAATATTGGACTTAATATGTCGATTTTAAGGATTTTCCGGATGCTGCCCGGTTGCAGAAAGCATACTGTGAGGTGTTAATAAAGGGAGACATATAATGAATTTGACAAAGTTATCGACGGTAGCGGTTTTATCACTAATGATGATTAGCCTGACGGGCTGTTTTTCTTCCAGTCCGGAAGATATAGTGGCATTTGCGAAACCATATGAGGTCGATGTAACTTCTGACAAGTATATCTTGCAGCCGCCGGATGAGATTGTTGTCTATTGTGCGAAGGTACTGGAAATACATAATCAGAAGCAGCAAATTCGTCCCGACGGTAAAGTCAGCTTCGAGGGGATAGGTGAGCTTATAGCGGCGGGTAAAACTCCCGAAGAGCTTGCCGACGATCTGCGGATAAAGGTTCTGGACCTTTATAAGTCGGAACATGTTGTCGAGAATGCGATTGATCTGAAGATATCATCGTTCCAGAGCAAAGTATATTACGTACTGGGGCAGGTTTATGAACCCGGTCCTCGGATTTATACCGGTCGAGATTCGGTTTTGACCGCCATAGCTCTTGCACAACCTAATCCGATGGCCTGGATAGAGCGTATCCAGATAATCAGGCCGTCGGACAATGAAAATATGAAACCTAAAATATTCGAGATGAACTTTGACCGTCTGATGGCCCACGGCGATACGAGTAAAAACGTTCTATTGCAGGAAGGCGATATCATATATGTACCGCCGACAATATTAGGATGGATGGCTCTGAAGATAGAAGAGGCAATAAGGCCGATTGCGAGAGCTTTCTCCGGGATTTATACTGTCAGGCGCGGCATGGATAATGACCGCCGTTATTATTGACAAGTTTTTGCCGGATGTCGGAAGGTTGAAACAGTGAGGATATGGTGATCAATATTACACGAGTATATTTTTATGGCTGCAAATAAGAGACTCGCCTCTTTTCATATTGTCAGCACAGCCTGGTTCATTTTATGTGTCGGCTATGTCGGGATTGTTGCGCTGCGACAAGCCGGTGTTGAGTGGTGGATTCTGTTTTCCCTTTCGGGGCACGGCATATTAATCGGTTTTGTTTTGATTAGTTTGTACTTGTTTGCAATTTTCAGAGGGATTAGCAGCAGTCAGAAGCTTAAGGTCGAACACCCGCTGACATGCACTTCACAATATGCATTTTTCTATGTTGCAACACCTTTTTTGGGTGCCGTAGCCGGTTACCTTGGAATGATGGGTGTCGATACGGTTGGTCGATTTTTGCTCGGAATTGCGCTTGGGACTCTGGCGACAACATTTCTGGTCTGGGTTGTCGTTGATCCGTTTATAGGATCGCTTGAGATATTCCTGCCGGAGAGCCGAAAACATCGCACACAGCGATTGGCTCTGGTAAAAGCCGAACGCGAGCAGAGACAAAGGGATAACCAGCGTCTTTTAGCTGAGATATCGGAAAGGGAAATTTCTGAACGGCGGCACTGGCAGGAATTAATGAAACCGCAGGCAGAGAAACTTGCGGCGTTAATGGTTGTTGATAGAAGCGAAAACAGGCAGATTGTGCGCGAAGCGGCGGGAATAGGTGCCAGGGCATGGCAAACCGGCGGACTCAACTGCATGCGTGAGCTTCGCGATATGGCACTGGCTTTATGCAGGGAAAAGTACGATAAAAAAGATGTAGTCGATTATATCGCCTTTTGGTGGGATGGCATAGGAAACTGGAGAAGCCCTTCCATTGGTTAGGACCTAAGTGCTGTTCCGATAGACAGAGGCCAACATCCTTCCGTGGGATTAATCTTTCATACCCGGGGAATAATGATATACTATAGATAATGTATTTTTAGGCTGTGTTTTATAGTGCACGCCTTCTTCGCAGCCATCCGACCAGTCCCGCACCTAAACCACCAAGCAGAATAGCTCCGGGAGCCGGTATAGGAGTAGGAGTCAGAACCACCATATATTGATCCTCGATACCTATATATGAGGTATTTATCTCGGGATTACTAATTGTAAAGAGGGTGATTTCAAAGTTGCCGTACTCCAGCGGGACCGCTTCGCTGCCCCAGCTCCAATCCATATCCCAATATCCGGCACCGCCTCCCATGGATGCGGCACCCCCCGGAATCTCGGATGTGCCGGTTCCGGGAAGGTAAGCACCCGTATCTGTTTCACTTGCTATATTAGTGGCCCAGTTTACTAAGCCCGCCATGGGCACACCGGCCGGATTGGTTGACTGAGGTGTTGTATCCGTTGATCCTGGATGGTTGCGAAGCGACCACTTGTAAATACCACCATCCTGATACAAATTCAGGCTGTATTGATACCAGTCGGGAGTATCCGGATTCCATGTCGGCCATGCATCGTTGTTCGTAATGGACTGAGATGTCCAGACAGGACCCGGGCCTGGGTCATCGCCGAACCATGCTGTTTCGCCGTTCTTCGCATAGATATCATATCCACTGATGCCGTCTCCGACTCCCAAGTCAGCTTCATCGACCATGTTCGCGGTACCGGTGTATCCGGTGCCGTCGAAAGTCAGTGTGCCTTGAAACCACATGGCTGATGATGCAGTGGTATTTGCATATGTGTTATTAACTGTTAAAAGCATAATTATTAACGGAAAGTACTTTAACCTTTTTTTGTTCATGATCGGTGCACTCCTTTTTTATGACTCTATGTTCATGTTTGCTGTATAAGTTGTACAAGTTTATTTGCGATGCTTGATTTGTTTTCTCTTTTCTCTTCCTTCTAAAATGATAGATATTCTTTATTTATGCCGTCTCCGTGAGCAGAATAGCTTTTTATTGAGGCGAAACGGCGAAGAGGCACCATTCCAGCAGAACGATCCAATACTTCCTCAGATCGGTTTTTTACCGATGAATACCCCAAGTAAGGCCACCCGTATAAAGTCAGCAACTTTAACTCTTAGTTTGGAAGCGACAATGGCATTAAACAATCGCTGGTTCTGTTAAAAAAAATTCCTATCTTTTTCAATCCGATAAGATTAAAAAAGTATAGGAATTTTGCGCTCTGGTCGTTTTAATCTACAGACCCTATACATAGACCTTACAAAATAGCTCAAAGGTGCACCCCAGATCATACAAAAGCCCCTTATGCCGCCGTGTCATTTGTTCAACAATGACTTAGCTAATGTATATGAACCGGGTATAGTATTTTGTAATATCGTCCTGTTTACTTTACAGTGCTCTTCGTCTGCGAAGCCAGCCAACAAGACCCGCACCGAGACTACCCAGCAGGATAGCACCTGGAGCCGGAACGTAATCGACTGTTAGCGTGGAGCTTCTCAATGTTACCTTCCACAGATCCGTATCTAACGAATCGATATCCATCCACATATTGAAAGTGCCGTCTGCCAGTGCCGCTAATGCCGCCGGTCCGAGAACGAATGTAGTTGTGTGCCATGTTTGAGTGTAACCGGTATCCAGGTTACCCAAATTGACTCCATCGCCAGTAATTACATCGATCTCGTCGGGTCTGCCTTCACTACCTGCATCCACGTCCCAAGCCTCTATTTCGAGTGTAGCCGAGGTGATGATCGGGTTAGCAATGCTGAAGGTGACTGTGTGTGTCCATCCCCAGTCTTCTGTCATCTCACGATAGTATGGGGAAAGAGTGTAATTTGTCCCACCCGGTTGAGGGTTGGCATCAGGCGGCAGGAACCAGGCGCCGGCTTCTGCATCAGAGTAATCCTGGACGTCAATAGTCTGTAGGGCGGCATTCGCGTTGCTGCCAATCGCCAGGATCATACAGGCAAAACCAAAAATTAAAAACTTTTTCATCATCCTTTCCTTTCTCTTATAGATTTCTAATGGTTATTAAACTCAATTAATCCGTCACTTCTTTTTACGACAGAGTTCCTTATTTGCTGGCCAAGTCCATTCCATTAATTTTCGGATATCTCCTTTCAGAGCGTTTGTCGCCTGCGTATCCAGCCAATAATACCGACACCCAAACTACCCAGCAAAATAGCTCCGGGAGCGGGAATAGTCACAATTTTCAATTCAGGATCTGCAAATATTCCATCGCTTGGGTATGTTTTAAGGCCAACTGCTCCAGCGGCATAAAAACCGCTTGTCGGCCCGGTCAGCATTAAAGTAGCATAGTCATCCGCTATATCGTTTGTCCAGTCGTGAGTTATGTCAATTGTAATCCATGTATAGGCTGTGTCGTTAAAATAAACCGTACCTATCAAGCTGTCAGCTGCCGAGTTGCCCGGTTCACTGCTTGAAGACGGATCTATCCAACTGTCGTCCGAATCATACCATAATGTTCTTTGACTTGTACTGCCGTCGAAATCACGCATACAGGCTGAAAAAGTCGCTGAAACAACACTTTCGATATCCGGTATACCTGAAAGATCAAAGGCAAACCATGCCTGTTCGCCACCGATTTGTGAAATTCCATCGCCTGAGTCGCCTACCGTTGGTAATGATAAATCGACCGGGTTGAGTGTGTAGATAGCAGCAAAAGAGGGTGTTGCTCCAAAAGCAAGGATCAATGTCATAATACAAAGTTTCGTTTTCATAAGCTCTTTACCTTATCCCTTTCAATCTTTTACTAAAATGCCGGCATTATCTTTCTTTTAACGGTTAGCAGAATTTTTTTGTGAAAAGGAAGGGATAAAAGTGTAGGTAACATAGTTTGATTGTGAAATACTCCGGCCGAATGGCCAGATATTTTACACAATTGACCATTAAACTTATATCACTCCTCCGTATCCTCACAAATCAGGTCCATCCTCTCTAAGTGGATAAACCTACACCGAAGTCCATGCAGTTTCTGCCTTTATCAGTACTATGAGTGGTCCTCCTCCTTTGAGGTACCATGTAATTTACCCAGTTTATCAAAAAAAGACACACATGTCCACGAAAAAATTAAGAAAATGAAAAATAATTTTACCGGGAATTACACTCTGCCTGCATGAGTGCTATCAATGATTCCCGGGAGGATTCAATGCAGTTATGTAAGCGATTATTGACTCAAGCACGGTATTGCAATAGTTTATTGTGGAGGAATCATCTAACTATATTAAAAATAAGGAGATATACTTTTTTTGTGAATTCGTTCGTATTTTATTTTGAAAAAAAGCCGTATTGTTTAACTTCGGTATATATATAAAGATACCTGTTACAATCAAAATGATGGCTTTACCGATATATCCTGAGTCATATATACTACTTTTAAGGTATATAAAAAGGGGTATGAATTTGATATAGATATATATGGAACTAATAATTTGTAAATTATTCGATTAGAATAGTGATTATTAGTTCTATATATGTAATATCATATTATTGGATAAAATTATGGGATTATTAGAGCGTGAGCTGCTGCTGCATCTGATGGGATTTGCTCGGATTTCCCATGATTAGACGTATATGGAGTACCGTGATAATTGAGTATCTGTGGGAGGTAAATTTGATGAAATGAACGCGGGATGTGTTGTTAGTATGACCGACTGATCGGGGAATCCTGAAAAAAGCGGATTTTAATGCCGGAAATTTTTATATATTTTGTACAAGTCGGTGAAGTGGTATGGGCGGATTGTTTTAATTGGTGGACGAATCCGCGGGCGATGTCGTTATTCGAAGATTTTTTTCTTGTGGAAAAATATCGACCGGGTGACAGGTTGGATTCGTATTAACGTTTTACGGGGGATGGTCTTCAAGTGCATGGTTACAATATGTGCCTTCGGGGTGTTCTGAGCTTTGCCGCTTTTTCAAGCCGTTCGTTGATATCAAATCGATATGATTACTCTATGTCACTATATTGGGACGAACTATAGTTATAGAATAAAGGTGAAGATGTTGCGGGAATGATGTGATGTTACTTTTAGTCTATCGCAGGAATAGATTGTGATTGTTCATAATTTGTTGTTTCATTTCTTATGTCGGTTAAAAATCTTAAAAGCATTGTGATTTTATTCTTAACGCGTAACTTTCTATATATATTTCTTGTGTGAGTTTTGACCGTTCCCGGCTTGATGCGCAGATTTTTTGCTATGCTTTCGTTTCCAATCCCCTGGCAAATCTGTTCTGCTATTTCCCGCTCGCGCGGAGTCAGATTATATAGATTTTGCACATAAGACCACTGTTTCTTGTCAAGTAATATCAACTTAGGTTTTTTATTGTGCGGATCTTTCATGGCCGGATTTTCGACGGAAGATTCTGGTTTTGGCATTTGAAACATGATTAATTACCCTCCTGTAATTTTATTAGCAGATGTTTCGCTTCGTTTAGCTCCGCGGTTGTCAAGCCTCCTGCTTTTTCATTTGTCTCGAGAGCCTGATTTAGATGTTTTAGTGCTTCGTTATTTCTTCCAATTTTGTCTAAAACTCTTGCTAAATGAAAACTTGCCGCAGCATGTTGCCGAGTTGTGCTCGGATAAAGCTCGACGCACCGGTTAAGGTCGCCGATCGCGTTGGTAAAGTCGCCCAAACGATAGAGTATGACGCCGCGAGTTTCAATCAGATCGATGTAATCCGGTACCAGCTTAAGCCCTTTTTGGGCAAGTTCCAGTGCCTGTTTATATTGACCTTTTTCTTCGGATAATATCCAGGCCAGATTATTAACGGCTATTAAATTCTCGGGCTCGAGCTCTATTAATTTCCGGTAAAGCTTAATCGATTCATCATGGCGCTTCCTGGTTTCTAAAAGTATTGCCAGAACACTCATTGCTTCGGTCGAAGCAGGTTCCTTTTTCAGAACCAGCCGGAGGATATCTTCCGCTGTTTGTTTGGCCTCATTGCTGTCAACCGGGGCCAGGTCTCGGGCAATAAGAACAGGGATTTGGATATCGTTCGGATTCTTTTGGTACCAATCGGCGACTTTAAGATTCAACTGGCTCCATAGCTGATCTTCTTTAAGTAATCGGACCTGTGCAAATAAGGGGCTCGGATCGTTCGGATCGGATTCGGCAAGGGCATTAAATTCCTCCCGTGCCTCTGATTTGTCGCCTGTTTTATACAATGCGATAGCCAGGGCAATTCTGCATCTTCGGATTGATGAGGGATCGCAGCCAATCAACTGCTGCCTCAGGATATTTACTGCTTTTTTCGGTTCGCCCATCGTCATATACGTGTTGGCCAGCAGTATAACCGCGTCGATATCGTTCGGATCCAGCTCACAAATCTCCTTAAGGGTAGGAACCGCCAGAATGGGTGATCTGACGGCCTCGGCTCGAGCTTTCAGGAGCATAAGCATCTTGTCGTTATTTTTATAAGCAAGCCCCCTCAAGGCAACATCCACGGCTTTCCCGGGCTGTCCCTGCTTTAACAACAACTCTCCGAGCATCAGCCAGGCCCGGCTGAATTCAGGTTCTTTTTCGGTTACATTCTGAAGTATTTGCTTTGCACTTTCGATTGCCGGAGCTGTTCTTTCGAGCAGCAGTGAATTAGCTTTGAACATTTGTAGTTCAACGTCGTCGGGGTTGGATTCAAGAGCTTTGTCGAGGAAAGTGTTTCCCTCACGAACAATATCAGGTTGCTTCGATTTGAGGAATAATGAAACGGCCCGTTTTTTAATCTGTATATTATCCGGTGTCAAAGATAAAGCGTGCCTGATATCCTCGGCTGCTTTGTCGGTTTGGCCTATGGACTGATTGAAATCGCTTCTGGCAATCCACACTTGAGCATTATCAGGTTCGAGAGAAATCGCCTGGTTCAGCTCTTGAAGTGCCTTGTCGAATTGTCCTAAAGTGGCATACGTTCTCGCACTGAGTATATATGCAGATGCGTTATTCAGGTTTCCGGTTATTTCACGACAGATTTCCAGTGCCTGTTCCGGTTTATCCTGACGCAGGTAAAGTTGGATTTGCGTGGCAATCACAGCCAGTGAGTCGGGCTCATGGGCTCTGAGCTGTGTTAATAATTTGTCTGTTTCGTCGAACTTGTTTTGCTGCATTTTAAGCAATGCAAGAGATAAATGAGCACTCTGGTTGTTCGGATCGCGATTCAGTAAATTCTGCAGTATGTCCGAAGCCGAGTCCAAATTTCCATGTCTGAGGTAGTTTTGTAATTGGAGTTTTTGAAGCAGAGTATTTTGAAGTTTTTCTCGCGAAGCGCGATTAAGAAGCTGTTCGGCCTGGTCGTATTCCCTGGCTTTGTAGAGCGCTGCAACCAGGGGCGTTATTATACTAAGATTATCCTGCGACCTGTTCAGGGCGTCACGGTATGTCGAAATTGCCAATTGCAGCTCACCGGCCTTATCGTATGTTCTCGCCAGCAGAATACGGCTCGTTTGATCATCCGGATTTGACAGCATGTTTTCCTGCAGAAGAGAAATAATTTTTGGATAATTATTCTTAAAATTGTCATCGAGAAATAATGTCTTAGCTTGTTCATATCGCCATTGCCAGCCGTTTTCGCCTTCGAGGGACTTAATCTGATCTATCAGTCTTTGAGTCTTTTCAGGATCATTTATAACCTGATCGCACAAGAGGAGCCGGCGTTTGATTGGAATGTCGTTCGGCATATCCTGTGAAAGTGTTTCAAGCAGTGTATATGCCCGGTCTGTTTTGTTCCAATTGGTATAAAATTGGGCAAGTGTAAGTCCAAGCTCACGCCGGGCAGCGGATTGTTCCATACGTGACATTGCATCTGTTATCACTTTTTCGCATTCTGCCTGTTCGTCTTGTCTGTATAACAGGATAGCGAGATATCTCACAGGTCCCGGGGTTTCGGGATATTTCTCTATTGCCTCGCTAAGCTTCGATATCGCTTGGCCTGTTGTATTTTGGGCGACAAGCAACTCGGCTTCGGCTAATACTATGCGAACGGCTTCGGAGGGATGTTCCGCTTTCAGGCGATTTATTAATTCATGAGCATCGGTGAAGTTGCCTTGTTGTGTCATAAACTGAAGCCGAAGAAGGTCCAGATCGAAATTCCCGTCGATAGTATTGTTCAGTTCGGCCAATCGTTTTTCTATTTCCTGTATAATTCGGGCATTTGGTCCCGTTGAATTTCCTCCAACCATCTCCATCCGGGCCCTTAAATAAAGTATCGCAGGCTCAGGATTTGTCGGTGCAAGAACTATAGCTTTTTCTGCATGTTCCTGTACATCGGGCCAATCCGCACTCTGGGCAAACATTCTGGCCAGGATTAAATGGCCCTCGAAAGAATCAGGCTGTTCGGCGACGAGGGCGTATAGTTGCTGTAAAGCGGATTGTTTATCACCTATCTGGATCAGAGCCGAAGCCAGCGCCAGTCGAATCTGAGTGGACTTATTACCGGCTTCGATAGACTGTTTCCAGTATCTGACGGCCTCAAAGAAATCTCCTTTTTCTGCGGCCATAAGAGCTTCCAGATTGGCAACTATTGCAGGTGCCATATCCTGCTGTCGAAGTTTGATTATATATTCTGCGGCCTGCTCGGAATGCCCGGATCGAATGAACAACTCAGTGGCCGTCGGCATAAAATCCCAGGGCTGCGAAGAAAGCTCTTTTAATCCTTTTTCGGCAATATCCAGCATTTTTTCCTTTGATTGTATCCGCAGTGCCAGATGCGCCCAAAATTGCCAGAGACTCTGGTCTGTCGGCGTGGCTTTATAGACAGCTTCGAGATGTTTTTCTGCTTTATCGAAGAGATTAAGATTCATCAGTTCCCCAGCCAGTCGAAGGCGTACGGAGGCGTCGGATATATCCTGTCGTTCTGCCAGGTTTATGTCTGCTATGGCTTTTGACGGGTCGTTATTTCTCAGATAAAAACCGGCGCGGACAATATATGCGAGGGCTGAAGATGGATTGTTTTTAACGGCCGTGTCATACCAGGTTACAGCCTCGTCCGGAAACTCTTCGGGGTATCGCTCGATGAGCTGGCCTAAAGATTCATATGCCAGGACCTGTTCGGGATGTTCCATGCAGATAGTTTTCAATACTTCTGCTCCTTCACCGAATTTTCGTTGCTGAGCCAACGCTACGCCCAGCATTCTTTGAAGGTTCGGGTCCTGAGATTTTTCGAGCTGTCTTTTTGCAATCAGCTCCGCTTCTCCCGGCATACCCATCGTTAAATATATCTCGGTAAGTTTGAATGCTGCGTCTGTTTTGGTATCATCAACCCTTAGGGCGGTTCGATATGCTGTGATTGCCTGCAGAACGCTGCTGCGTTTTCGCGGCCTGATATGCATTTGTGCTTCAGCGTATTTGACAAGTGCCGTAGCATCATCTTGTCTTACGGTAATGTAACGCCCTAACTGCTTTGCGGCCTCTTCCCAGTTTTGCTCCTGGTAAGCTTTATTCCCGAGAATGAGTCCCTGTTCGGCACTGTTTTCTTTCTGCCAGCGTCGCACCCAGATCACAGTTACGGCTATGACCGCTGTGCAGATAACGAGAACGATCGCCAATTTCCAGTTAAAGTATCTTTTCGACATTTTTCACCCTTTCGTAAAAAGTCCTGCATAAACCCGAAGCGACGGAAAACCTCTCCGAAGTTCGATGCAATGGGTTAAAATTGATTAATAAATTCCTCGACCATTTTTTTGGTTGTTTTCCAGCATATCCACAGGTCCATCTTAAACGTCAGATTTCTGACATATTCCGTATCATACAGAATCCATTCCTGAAAATCCTTCATGGCAACGCGAGTTCTGCAAATCTGCCATAATCCCGTGATTCCCGGTCGAACCGACAAACGGGCATCACGCCAGTATGGACATAATGTATTTTCCGATTTGGGAGAAGGCCTCGGGCCGACAACACTCATCTGCCCCATCAGAACATTGAAAAATTGAGGTATTTCATCGATATAGGTCTCCCGCAGGAAGGCGCCGACGGCGCTTAATCTGGGATCATTTAACATCTTAAATTGCGGGCCGTCCACATGACTTGCTGACTTTAATTTCTCTTGTATTTTTTCCGCTCCAACAATCATTGTCCTGAATTTAAGGCAGTCAAATTCCCGCCCGCCGAGGCCCTGACGTTTATCCTTGAAAAAAACCGGTCCGGGCGAGTTTAGTTTTATTGCCAGGGCGATGAACGGCATTAGGGGGGCAAACAGGATTAAAACAATTGCGGCCAGTACACAATCTGCGATTCGTTTTATACATCTTACATAAGATAACCTGGGCCATCTCCGGTATGTCGTATCGGTTCCCTTTGGCACGTTTATGTCCTGCCCCGGAAAGGTAGTTTTTTCATTATTATTGTTCGGAATTTTCCCGTTGTAAGGTGTATTATCGAGTATTGCGTTGTTCACAAGTCGATTTTGAGCGATATTTACTTCCGGGCCGATGATCGATGCGTTTATCACTGCTCCCTGTTGGATACGAGTGTTTCGGCAGACAATAGCCGGCCCGATGATCGTGACGTTTTGGCCGATTTGTACATCTTTGCATAAAAGCACTTTGCCGACGCATCTCGAAGTTTCGGGGATATTATTTGATTTTCGATAGTCGATATTTATGCTTCCGGCCGTCTCGAGTTTAGCCTTATAAAATTCCAGCAATCCGGTTTCTGTTTCCATATCCAGCACGGTTCCGCCGACATTTATCGTCCTGATAATAAAAGGATTTGACCGGCACATTGACATGAACGAAGAAAATGCCCCAGGTAGAACACCGTCTTTGAAAAGCTTTATGAAGATATTGGTCTTGATTAATAAATGATGAGGCCAGTCATGTAGATCGGGAACGAATTCGGCCGAATCGCAGTATAAACGGCAAAAACCTGCTATATTATTTTCCTTCGTTAATTGTGTTTTTTCGCCTTTGTTGAGTAATTGCGGATCGGCGTTTATCGCCACTATATCTGCCCGGATGTCAGCCGTTATATTTCCAAGCAGCTCGTTGTTGATCCGGGTTGCATATCGACCGTTAGTGACAACCAGCCACGATTCCTGACTTTTATTTGTTTCGATTTTTTTAATTAAGTCCGATGTTATTCGAAAGTTTTCGCCGTAGCGTAATATGGAGTCGGATAATTGTCGCGACGCAGCGTCTTTTGCCTTAAGTGCATCAGGAGCAATGTCCCACTTCTCGGGGATGAAGTAAGTTATCTCGGCAAAATTGCGCTTTTTAGAAGAGTATGACAGCGAATCCTTTGTGTTGCTTGTGGGTATATATCCGCCGAAACCATCAAGAAGCAAACCTGCCATAGGTTCGTGGGCCAGGGCAAATTGTAAAAGATTCCTGCCGTGATTTTTATCCGTGTTTTTATTTTTGTGTATGATAATAATGTTCATAGATTGTTTACTTTTAATTTATCCTGTTTTTTTATCAGACACTTTTTTTCCTCAGTCTGGCTTTGCTGCTTCGTGAGTAATAGCCGTAATCCTGTCGATAGTAACTGTGCTCTGCATCGACGCTGCTTACAACTGTCCCGAGAACTCGGGCATTAATTTGCATCAATCTTTCTTTGGATTCCCGCAACTCGGGCAACGTTGTCTGGCCGGCAAAGCTGGTTAAGACAACCGCATCTCCGATCTTGGCCCACATAAGAGCGTCGGGAAACGCCAGTACAGGAGGAGTATCAATTATCACGTGGTCATACTGCTTGCTGATCTTTTGAATATACTTGGTTGTCGATGGCAGGGCTAACAGCTCGTACGCGTCAGCGGCATCGCGAAAATCGGCGGCAAGGACGTCCAGACCGGTTGACGGGACGGAACATACGGATTGTTCGAGATTAATGCCGGATAGTACATCTTGTAATCCCCTCGAATCTTTCGGTAGATCTAACAGTCGTGCAACGTCAGGCTTTCTCAGGTCACCGTCTATCAGTAGGACTTTTTTCCCTGCTTCTGCCAGGCTTGTCGCAAGATTTATGGTAAAAGTGGTTTTGCCTTCCTTCATTCCGGGGCTTGTTACTACGAGTTTCTTAGGTATGCCCTCACCGTCAACGAATCCTATATTGGCCCGAATCGTTTGATAGTCACCGATAATTTGTTGTGGGAGAAGCGACCTTTTTACGGTATTCAGGCTTGTGGTTGTGCCGATGATTCGAATCCCGATTTGTTTGGCAGCGTCCTCCGGCGTTCTTAATCTCAGATCGGCCTTATCTCTAATGTATGCCAGCCAGAGGCCGCAAGCCAATCCGGCAAGCACCAGACCGAAAGACATTTTTATTCGCCTGTCTCGTATTGCGGCAATGTGGGCATAGTCATGTACGGATATTCTTGGCTGACGTTTGCGTTGCATTTGCAGGTCCTGAATACGTTTGAGAATCATGTCATACCTTTCCTTGGTCATGTCCAATTGGTCCCGGAGGTCCTGAATGTCCAGTTGTATGCGGCCAAGCCTTATAGTCTCGGCGTCTTCTTTCTCAATTGTTTCTCGAAGAATTTCTTCGTACATTTCGGTCTGTTCGAGGGCGGTGCGTACAGTCGTTAATTTTGTGTTACCGGCCTTGGAGACTTCCTCTGATAATAAGTCGTCGAATTCTTTACTTGCCTTTTCCTTAAGCTCCTCAAGGTGAGCCTTCATAGTTTCTACAAGCTGGGTTTGAATTACAACTTCCGAATTCGTGGGGCTTAATGTCTCGCGCGCAATGATGAGTGATTGTTCTAACTTTGCGATACGATCGGTTATTGATTCTACGGCCGTATCCCGATTTATATACTGTTGGCGCATTTTCATCAGCTCCTCCGGAGGGATCGGCTCTTCTCTGGTTCGTTCAAGCAGCTGTGCCTGGGCTTTGAGAGACATTTTACTGGCTTCCAGCTCGGTGAGCCGTGCCATAAGAGACGCAACATTCCGCAGCATCATGTCCTGTCGACCGCTCAATGTGGCGGTTCCGTATTCTTGTGCCAGCAGATAAATCTGTTTTCTCAAACTGTCCATTTTTTCTGCTCTTACCTTGCGTTCGTCTTCAAGGGCCGCCAGCTTTTTATCTTCATCCTGTGTTGAGCTGTTAACTCCGATTTCCATATATGCATTAATAAAAGCATCTACAATCTGCATGGCCTCGTTATTTTCGGTGCTGTACATGGTTATTTCTAACAGTTCACTGCCGCGGGGGGCGCTAACGACGATAGTTTCGTTAATCAAAGCTCGCTTGAGAAGCCAGGCCGGTTCAGGTTTAATGTTTGAAGTATCTAATCTCTGTTTTAGTTTTGAGATGAGGTTTTTGGGTTCGTTCCTGAAGATAGCGAGGTCTCGGTTTTTTAAATTATCGGCGACTCGTTGAACGACTCTGCTGCTTGTGACCATTTCCGCCTGGGTATTCATGAAGCTTTGATAATCGGATATATCCCCGCGGTCTCTCGTATCGGTCATAATATCCACCAATATGGGAGCGACGTGTATTTGTCCGGTTACTACGTGAACCGGTTTAATAATTAGCCATATTACCGGCAACCCGATTCCGCATACCAAAAGGAATACCAGCAGCGCAATATACCAGCGGCGGAGTATCCCGGCGGCTAATTTCGGGGATTCGTTGTCTGGCTCGGGGACTGTTTCTAAATTTAAGATATTTTGACCCACTGTAAGTTCGTTTAGTTTGTCATCGTCTTTCATTTTTTTATCTCCTTGAATTTTTATAAGGTGATATTTTTCAGGAATTAATTCTGTTTTTAGTGTCGGAAATAATCTTTTCCGAGAATTTTTTCATATATAAGGTTTATGCCGTAAACTCTCACCGGTTCTTACGTGTTATTATTATCTCTTCGTTTGTTTCCGCAGGTATTGTAAGTTTTGTGAGAAGCTTAAGCTCGGCAACGACAGCCGCCAATGCCAGCGGCATCATTGCATATCCTCCGAAATCATGAAACATTTTTTCCCAATATTCTCCTTCGAGTATTGTGAAAAAGATGGCCGTAATCGCCAGTCGTATGGTATTGCAAAGCAGGGCGATGGGCAGGCTCGATAACAGAACGATGAGTTTTTCCCACCATGCCCGTTTGACCAGAAGGACGACTAATCCGCAAATCACGATAAAGGCGGTGATCATTCTCAGGCCGTTACATGCCTCAACAACGGCGACAGTTGCCTGGCCGATATGGATAACGTTTCCTTCTCGTATTATATCGAAACCCATCAATTCGAGACAAAATACCGCCGAAGCTGTCGACCAGCGTTGCAAAGGCAGCGATACGGCGGCTCTTAAACGGTTTGGCCAGGGCAGCATAAGACATAAGAACAATAATGTCGTTGCAACTTTTTTGAACAACTGCCAGCCAAATATCAGCAGCACTAATCCGAAAATACTTAGGGCCAGGGATAATCTTTCTGCCGAGCCGTACAGAAACAATAGCCCGAAAAATCTAAGTGCCTGCGCTGCTATGAATATGAATATACCGATAACAGACGGTTTAATCGGGCATTGCGAAATTGTTTGGCGCCTCGTCCACAGAATATAAGCTGCAAGGATAGGGACCAGCAATCCGGAGTTGTATTCATCGCTTATCATCCATATTTTCCACAGATCGACAAACCCGGGCCAGTAGGACCAGAGGAAAGCAATCAAGACTGCGCTTAAAAGGAAAAAGCGAACGATGTTTTTATTACTTGAGAAGGCCCCGTCCGGTAATTTTTTTGTAATTCTATTTAATTGTGGCCGTATTGCTCTAAAAAGTATATTTGATTTCCCTTTTGAAGTTTTCTTGGCTCTTTTTAATGGACTTTTGATTGTTTCACGGGATTTGCCGACGATGCTTTCATCCTGGATGACAGTGTTTGTTTTTAGATTCTTATTGTAATCAATCACACATCGTTGTATTTGACAATTTGCACCTGTTTGCACTCCGTCCCAAAGGATGCTGTTAACGACGATGCTGTCTTTTTCAATCACAACATTATTCCCGAGAATTATCGGCCCTATAATGACCGCTCCGTTTGAGATACGCACGCCGCTCATTATTACAGCGGGACCGAAAACTCGGGCTCCCTGGTCAACAATTGCATCGGCGGCCATCCATATATTTTCTGAATCGGAATTTTTTCTGAGCTCCAAATCCGGACGTAATTTCGGGGCATCAGCAAGATAATTGTTAACGGCGAAAAGATATTGCTGTCTGCTCCGGAAGTTACCGGCATGTTTTGGCAGCGTCGCGGCGTGGATTTTATTGCCTTGACGTAGCATAACAGGAATTAATCCTTCCTTGATATCGAAAAAGCCGCGTTCCGGTATATATTTGATGATACTCGAGCTGCAAATATATATATCCGAGGTTTGCCCGTATTTTTTACCGTTATTTGAGCCTGGATTTAGAAACATTGTCAATTCAGCCTGGCCTTGATTGTGGGTGCTTAGTAAGAAGTCTATTTCCGGCGGATTAACCATGCTTGCAGGTATAACTAATAATAATTCATCCTTTTCTTTGTCGGCCGCATCGCGGATACATCCTCCCGGTCCGACCGGTAACGGTTCATCCAGAAATTTTATTTCCAGACGGGGATCTGCCTGGATAGACTCTCGTAGTGACATATCATCGAAACTATGACAAATTGAGACCTTTTTTATGCCCTGATTTGCCAAATGAGAGAGCAAATGTTCTAATGCTGTTTGACCGGCAATCGGCCACAGGGCCGTCGGTAAACGTGTTGCGAGAGGACACCGTCCGAAGTCACGATTACCGGTCAGGATAATTGCCTTAATTCTGCTTTTCTTAGACTGGCTGATCAATTTGTTATAATCCTTATACTTTCCGTTTATATCACCGCACCGATGAATTCCACGTTGTTATATTTTTCTGTGAGCTCTGGCCACTGTACCAGGAAAAGATCGGCGATGTACCGGACCATTCTCCCGGACAGCGATATCTTTTCAACGTTCGTGATACTGTCAATCCATACGATCTCGGCGCCACCGAGCTTTGCAAGGAAGCATATCATGCAGCCTGACGCCGCTCCGGTGCTTATGACTACATTCGGCCTTTCTTTCAGAGCAATTTTTAAGCATCTTATGAAAACCTTCAAAACCCGTATCGGGTGTTGTCGATTGCATTCTCCCACAACATAAATGTTCCCGGATGTTTCAAGATTGTCCCGGACAACAGGTACTGTAGTGACAAAAAATGTTTCATGTTGTTTCCAGCTGTCGGAGAGCCTAAGCAATTCTGTTAGATGGCCGCCGGCTGATGCCGCAAGACAGATTTTTAATTTTTTGTTATTGCCCAATTTCCCAAACCTTTTTAACCGGACTATTCGCTTTCGAATAATTCTTTCATTACCAGCCGGGCCTTGCTGTCCCAGGATGAATCTTTAACCATTTGCCTTCTTTTATCGATAAGCTCGGGGCTGTCTTCGGAGATTGCCCTTTTAATACATGCGGCGAAAGTTTTTGGTGTTTTGGCTTCATAGACGATATCCAGATATTCCTGCAGTTGTGGAAAAGGTGTGCTGACCACCGGTTTTCCCATAGCAAGGTATTCCTTTAGTTTTAAGGGATTAACCGCCTCGGCCCATCGACTTTGTCTCAAAGGTAAAAGTGCCACATCGAATCTTTTGCCGTATTCGGGAACAAGCTCATAAGGTTTTTGTCCCAGCATCAGAATGTTTTTTCGCGATTTGAGAGCTGAGCAGTCTGTTTGTTCTCTTCCGATAATGACAAAAGACATATCCGGCAAAAGTTCAGCCACTTTTCCCAGAAAATCGATATCGGGATTGCATTCGTCAATGCTGCCGATAAATCCTATTATAGGCTTTGGAATATTCGCAAGCTCGGTAATATTGTTGTTTTGTATAGGCGAGGCAAACATTTCAAAGTCAACGCCATGGTCAAGGTAAAAGGCTTTTTTGCACTGGTCGGCTTCATCTTCGTATAGCTTGCGGTTAACAAAAATTGTCAATTCGGCTGCGGTTTTTAGTTTCTTATCGAAATTTTTAACTTTCTCGATATCGACACCGGGGAAATCTTCAAAGCGGTCGGTTCGTTGATATATTAACTTTTTCTTTCTCGTTCTAATTGCCATATCGCAGGCAGGTGGGCAGGCGACCCAAACTACAGGTACTTCCATTTTTATCCTGCGTTTGACATATCCGATTTGGGAACGCAGAAGCAGCTCATTAAGCGGCTTTAGCCAGCTGATATGCTGGACCGGCAGAGAAAACGGGCTATAGACCCAAAAGTTCTCATTTATTTTCTTGAGGCCTGTAAATATACTTTTTGCCTTGCGGACGAGTCTTTGAATGAATTTCCGGCCCTGTCCGATATTTAGTTTTTGCATAACGATCGAGTTGATGTACAGCACCTTGCCTTTCTCGGCAAAACGCCGCATCAATTGCATATCGATATGTCCGCGGTTATGATACCACCAGTCCTCACCGCCAAAACATAATATGTCGATTCTTTCCATATCTCGAAGATTTATTATAGGGCTGTGTTCCTGATAAAAGCCCTTACTGTTGTTGGTTTCTATGATGCAAGCTGTTTAAGAAAGATTGAAATTCGCTCCGCAACTTTTTCCGGCTGGATATTTCGTTTCTGAGGTTGGAACGATTTAAGAGCTTCGATTTTCTCCGGCAATTCCTTAACGTCGTATGCCGCTAACAAATACCCGTACTTTTCAAACTTGTGTATGATATCGACCTGATGATTATTGACGACTTCGCCGTATTTTCGAAGCCGCGGCATAACCAGCAGGGGTTTTGTCTCATCCAGTGCCGGTGTTATAGAGCCTATACCTGCGTGGCTGATTACTTTCGATGCTTTTGTCATCCATTGATCGAATATATTTTTATCCAAAAAATCCACTGTCTTTTTGAAGTTGCGAGATTGATAAGAGCTTTGTCCTATTTGCGCCCAAATCTCTTCTTCGATAAGTCCATGGTCGATAGCTTCGTCAACAGCTTTTACCAATCGATCGAATGGAAATTGTGTCCCTACCGTTAAAAAAATCATCTCACTTTACTATTATATATTTTTTTGTAGTTTATTTCTTGGCATCGAGCCGGCCGAAAAGTACATCCAATATTCCTGTGGAATAAGACTGCAATTTTGTGCTCGCCTCGCTCCTTTGTCGTGGGCGAAATAAAAATATCGCAAACCATACAGGAAGCCGAACCATGAAAAACAGGGCGGTAAGCAAACGGGCGAAAAAAATCGACGGCCGGCCGTTATGTTTTTTGATAAAATTCAGGATGCTGAGTCTCAATTGAATAATCATTGTTACAGGTGTTTTGGCGGAACTTTGCCCGCCGAAATGAATAATTTGACCGACCGGGGCAAATAATATTTTCCACCCGCATTTTTTCATTCGATAGCACCAGTCGGTTTCCTCGCCGTACATGAAAAAGCGTTCATCCAGAGTGCCTACCTGTTCTATAACCTCACGCCGAACAAGGATAAAACAACCTGTTACGACATCCACCTCGCGTGTGTCATTTCTATCCCACCAGGTCATTTGCTCGCGTCCGAAGAATTTGCTGCCCGGAAAGAGTTTGTATAGATAAGTACTTGATAAAAGCATATTTAGTATAGAAGGGAACATAAAACACGTCGTCTGTACAGTACCGTCCGGATTGAGCACGCGGCAGCCAAATGCTCCCGCCTCAGGATGTACATCGGCAAAAGCAATCATTTTTTCGATGGCTTTATCCAGTACTATAGTGTCACTATTAAGCAATAAGATATATCTTCCCCCGGCAATTGCTATCGCCTGATTATTGGCTGCGGCAAAACCACGGTTTTCCTCGTTTTCTATAAGGATTGCCTTCGGAAACTCGGCCCTGACCATCTCCGTTGAGCCATCGGACGAGCAGTTGTCAACGACGAGGACTTCAAAGTTTATATTATGTGTCTGCTCGTAAACCGATGACAGACAATCTTTGAGGAGCTTTTTCGTATTCCAGTTAACTATGGTTATTGAGACATCCATTTCCAGGCGTATTAATTTTTACTGTTTAGCAGTTCCGAAATAGTCATTATTTTCATACCTTTTTCCACAGCAATCTCAAGAGCAAGTCGAACAGATTCGATTAGGAAATCTTCTTTTTCTGTGTTTGAGCGGTTGAAATCGTGAGCTAAACATACGGTTCCATTTGTATTTGTTATCGGGATATTGATATTTTGTTTTTCCGGCGACGATTTGCTGGTGTCCCCCGAATCGTCTGTCCAGTAAATAATCGGCACCCTGCGAGCAATTAAATATATCCAACAGACAAAGTTCAATTTGCCGTATGGCGGACGGTAAGGATAGTTTTTGAGCTTTTGTCCCAGGGCTTTATCGATAGCTTCCCATCCTCTTTTAATATCCGATAAGGCGCGTAACGGCGATATTTTCAAGTAGTTCAGATGTTCATAACCGTGTGAGCATATTTCATGACCGCGTTGTCGTATTTGTCTGACGATCTTCTCCCGGCCTGTAATGTTTTTTCCCATAAGAAAGAAAGTGGCCCTGGCGTTGTGTTTCTCGTACAGATTCATAATTGCGGGTGTTAATCTGTCGGACGGCCCGTCATCGAAAGTTAAGACAAATGCATTGGACCTGTCGACCTTTTTTCTGAGAATCACCTGTGCATATTTTCTATGGGCAAGTGGTACGCCGATATAAACAAACGCAAGCAGGACGACTGCTATACAAGTCCAAATTATAATAATTAAAAACCACATCCGTTATGTAACGACTATTTTAATGGAAAAAGTTGAGTTTCCCGCCGTATTTAACGACGAGCAAGGATACCACGACCCAAAGCATTAGATTAATTATTGTCGGTATATCACGTATAAGGTTCTCGGTAGGATCGGCACATTGTTTAAGATGATAGATAATGTAAATATACCGTAATAGTCCGTAAATTACGAAAGGAAGCGTAAGCAGCATCGCCCTGGTTCCCAAAACCATCAGGGTGTGTTCATCGACTGTATAAAGGGCGTATGCGAGAATGGTAGCACCGGTTACCATTGGGATAACCTGGTCAAGAAAGGTGATACTATAGTCTTTGAGCACCGGCCGGGAATTGTTTTTGTCGATATCTACTGCCAGCAGCTCGACTCGCCTTTTGGTGAAGCCGAGGAATATGGAAATCATTACCGTGCATAATATCAACCAATAGGATGGAACTACTGCAATGCTCATGCCGCCGCCTATTATCCGCAGTACAAAACCGGCGGAAATTGTCAGCACATCGAGAATTGCGATGTGTTTGATATAGAGGGAATATGCGATATTAATAAAAAAGTAGATTAAGACAATTAACATCACAGACCAATTTAGAAAACCTGCTAATATCAGACTGGTTACGAACAATACCGCACTTATCGTTATTGCCGAACCGGCTGATATGGCACCGCTGGCAACGGGACGGAATTTCTTGATTGGATGTTGCCGGTCTTCCGCTCGGTCACATACGTCATTGATAACATAAACAGCACTGGAGACAAAACAAAAGCTGATAAAGGCCAGTGTGGCTTTCAGGCACATATCGATTTGTGTAAATCGGCCTGAAAACACCAGTGGAGCAAAGACAAACGTATTCTTGATCCAGTGGTATGGACGAATTATTATTAACAATTCGGATATTTTTTTTGTATTAGTTCTCATCACTCAATAATTATTGTTTCATGTTTGGAACATGATGATAAACATAAATATTTGCCTCACGGAGTATAAGTGATAAAATGTTAGTCTGAAATTTAGTTTTTGGATGCTCTTTCCTCGAGACGGTTTCTCCAAATTCTTTTAATGCGGCTGGTTAAGCCTGTTTTGTTTAAAGACCAATGTATTCCTGAAGATATTCCTGTTATCGTCGAGTGCAACAAGTTGACAAGCAACGGATAGGGTCTTGCTGCAAACAGGTATCTTGAGGCCTCCTGCCAGCAGATATCAGCGTACAGTCTTTTATAATGCGCGTCACCAAATCCAAAATCGAATATTTTTGCTTCCGGATCGTCGCAGATGTTTTCCAGAAATTTAAGCAGGGTGACAGTTCCGATACGGTATTGCTTCCATTTCGGATCGAAGCCGGTATAAAGTCCGAAATATGACCGGCCGTACCTTACAGCAATCTCGAATGCGGCCGGTTCCTCGTCGATAATTAAGACAAACGCTCGGAGCCATCCTCTTGAAGCTGCTAATTTTAAAAAGATTCGGATTTGTTCTGAATCCATATTATATAGCTGCGACTGATAGGTCTGGGCTGATATTTTTACAATTGCTTTGATTACTTTATCGACTTCGTCCTGGTCGGTATAGGTTACCACTTGTACCTGGTTGTTGTATTTTTTTTCAAGTCGGTTGATGAGCCTTCGCAAATTACTTCTGTTCTTGGGGGAATAACGCTTGTAAAGCTGATCCATCGTATCCGGCATTGATATTGCCCAATGCGGCTCGATTTTAGGAAATCTGCCGAGTTGAAGAAAGCCGGCTTGCTTTGTGACTGTCTTATATAAATCTGACTCGGTTCTGAGATGATTAAAGAAAATCGTATCGATTTCCCCGCTCCTTAAGATTCTCAGCAGCTCATTAACAAGAAAGGAACATACATCATTGTTTGGCTGGCCGAGGACGCCTCCATAAACGACAGACAAGCAGCGCATTCTCGGCTTCAGGATATTTAAATATCCGATGCGGCATGCAATCCGACGCGTTTCAGTCCTCGCTATAACCATGGTTTTCAAGTGACCTTCTTGCTTAATCAATATAATATAAGGTTTAAAATCGTCGGTCGCTTTCAGAACTGAAAGGTATCTGTCGTAGTCGGCATCGATATGAGCAGAGGATTCATTATGCTGCATTTTTTCCCAGAGGTCTCGAATTGCTTCCATTTCCTCAAATGTCCTGATAACGGTAACTTCCAAGTCATTCATGCAGAATTTTCCTTGCTTTTATCGTATTATAAGCTATGGCTTTGGACTAAGCGATATTCCTGTGATTTACGGTCGAGTATCACTCTCTTTACACGAATCCGGGGGGGTTCACAGATTCCTGATATGGAACCTATCATTCCTAAAACACAATAGAAAAGCGGCATTAATTGCCCGAAAAAGCTCACCGACATCCATGTAATTGTCACGGAAAACAGTATAGTGCCCAGAATCCAATATAAAGATTTCATTGAATGATGCGTTGCTTTTTTATACGCCGAGATAAGGCTGCGAAATGCCACAACCAAGACCCCGCAAAGAACAATAATACCCGCAATACCATATCTGACGCCTGCCAGAATATATTCGTTAGTTACATCCGTATGTCCCATTCCAAAGTAGTGACCCCAGCCCGGATCTACACCGCCATAGCCTGCCAGCCACCAATCACCGATATGCTTAATAGCTACGTCAATGAGCCGGGCACGATGCCATCCGGCTCCGCCCAGCATGCTTCCATAAGAAGCCAGAACATGGTAAAAAGTCCTGTTACTAAAAATCTCAACAAATATGCATAAAAAAATGAGAAATATTATCATCGGTTTGGTCCAGTGTTTATATTTTTCCATGACAAGGCAAAATAATATTACCATGACCATGATCCACGGACCACTTGACATGCTGCTCAATGCACCGACAATAGTAATAGCGGAAAGAGGATAAGCAAGTCTTCGCCAGTGTTTGTCGTAACGTAGATAATATATAAGCGGTAAAAACATGGCGAATCCGCCCCCGAATAAGATTGGATGGCTGAAAGGACCGACAGCCCGTGTAAATCCCCAGCGCTTTATACCGGCTGCTTCACCCGTAACCGGATTCCAGGGGCGAAAACGTCTTAAGGGAACAAAGGGTTGCCAGCCCGTCACGGCCTCCATGCAGCCTAATATTGCCAGTGGAATTAATATTATGCTGATGCACTTGATAACGGAAATCAGTTCGTTTTTATCTGTGATAATAAATCTTGCCACCATATAGGCGAGCCAGGTATCCATGATGAATCCACCACGGTTTTCTATGGTTGAAAATGTCGGTCGTGTCAGAAGTGTGACACCAACATATACGATCATACTATATCCGACCCACGTATCTAATTTTGACCACTTAAACCTGCTGCGTATCCGGTCATTGGACAAGCACCGCAAGAGCAGTACCAGTCCGACAATACGACCGACCATGATATCAATGGTTCCAATACTTATTGCCAGATAGCTGGGATACCATAAGAGCCCCGTTAAATAAGCGACCAATGCATGGCGCGGTTTGAGCGTCAGTGCCAACACTGATAGCATGATAGCGATTGTGAGAGTCACACCTTGCATTGCTATTTTTTTTCACCTGGATTTGGTTTTATATCTGTCTTTTCTATATGCGATAGTTTATTCGGTTCAATCGGATGCAGAGGTTTCATCCATCCACGAAGCAAAAGGCGTTTTAATGTGCCGAAGAGCGAACGGAGTTTTTCAGCTACCGGCAGACTCCACCAGTTTTTCCATAGATTGAATCCAACATACTTGGGGGCCGGAACAAAGATCGTTTTAAGAACAAGCAAACGTCCCCAGAGATGACGCCTTCGCATTAGGAGAGCTTTTTGAGAGTTTGGAACGGTATTTGGATCGACACGATGAAGTTTTAAATATCCTTTTTTAATTGCTTTGTTTAGGATTTTTCTGCCTTGTTCGGTTCTAACTAAAATAAGCGACCATCCCGGCTCGCCCGGTTTTATCCGGCGGTACCATGGGTCGCCACAGGACAGATCGGCAAATTCGCCGGTTGAATCGGGACATAATCGACATCTGAATTGGATGTATTTGCTTAAAATCTCGCTCCATGACTGTTCATAGCTGATTTGCTTTACCTGGTCATTGGGATCTTTTGTTTTCACGTAAGTGGTTCCGGGCCAGCCGCAGCCGCGATATCTTAATTCCTCAACCTGGTCGGCTTTGATATTCAGTTTATCGAGAATGCCGTAAGTTCCCTCGGTTGAAGGAGTGCCGGCACAAAATATGCTGATGGCCAAATGCACCTTGTTTCCAAGCTGCTCGTTTTGCTCCTGTGATTTCCGTAGCGCCACAATATCACATGGTTTACCAATGAACACATACGATCCTGGATTATCACGGATATAATCGAGTCTTTCGCAAGGTGCAGCCGGTGAATATCGAGAGCCGGTACGTGATATAAGTTCTTCTTTTGTTTTACTGAATACGGGAACATTACATAAGGGTTTCTGGTGCCTTGTGCCAATATGTAAGACACTCGAAACTTGCTCTTTTTCGAGGCAATATAATGCCAGGGCTGTTGCCGCACCACCGGATGAGCCTTTATATCGGATTTCAGGGTCAGTGGCATAGCCTTCCCATACTTCCAATACAGGTCCCCATGACCGGGTCAGCTCATCTATGGTTTGCGAATTTGAAGGTTGATGAGCTATCTCTATTCCGGGACAAACTTTAAGACATTGCCCACACTTTTTACACTGTATCGCATTAACAACTGGTCTTATGCCTGTATCCCTGACATCCACCAGCGAGATGGCTTTTTCCGGGCATGCCGGAACACAGGCACCGCATCCCAGGCAAAGACGCCACTTGGTGACATCATTAACATTAATAAATCTCTTCGTAAGCATGTTGAGGTATATGAAAGTTTTATTCGATGATATTATTTATTTGCTTTCAGATTACTGCGAAATTTCTTTTTGAAACGTCTAAGTTTTCCTCGCCAGCCGATATAGTGTTTGGCATCCCAGGGACCATCGAGAATATTCTTAAGAATCCGGTTATGTGAAACTTTTGCCTGGTTGACTGTTTCTATTCCCCACCCTCCGGCGCTCACACTCATTTTAAGTCCCTCTTTAAGATTATTTGAAAATGCGTAATGTTTAGACCAGACGTAATCCATGTGTTCCTGGTAAACGAGGGGATAATAAAATCCGTTGATATACCCCTTGAGTGCCATGTTAATCCAATATTGAGTTGTTCTTTTACCATGAAGTGGCCCAAACTTTCTGTACGTGTCGTTTTTAATAAGAAGGCCGGTTCCACATGTCCAGGGATGTCTGAGAATCTGGTGCTTGTCGAAAGTTTGTATCTTTTTCCTGGCCCTTTCATAATCGAATTCCTCCGGAGCAAAATGCCAACATGCCACAACTCCGAGGTTCTCTATATCTTTGTGTGCCTGGCTTAGTTGGCGTGTCCATCCGGGCGTCATAATACAATCGTTATCGAGTTTGCCTAAGAGGTCGGCTTTTGATTTGCTCCAGATTTGATTGACTGCTTCAATTTGGCCGATGTTTTTTGCTGAAAAAATTATATCGGCAATACGATTGTCGCTAACATGGTTTTTGAGGTATTCGACCGTACCGTCGGTGGAAGCGTTATCCCAAATCGTTAAAGAGAAATTTTCCTGCGGATCCGCCAGCACCGAAGCTAAAGCTAATTTCGTATATTCTAATCGATTAAATGTAATAAAAACCAAATCTATGGTCATTTTTTTACTTTGGGATTCAGCGTATTTTATTCGGTAGTATTTATCGATAATACATTAGGATCTTTGAGATGGTACATGGATCACTCTATGCGATTACCAGGAATCGCTTACCGCTCTATAAATGTTGCGGAGCTTATGCAGTAATATATTTTCTTTTGCAATTTTGTAATATTTTTTATCCCTGGTCATAAAGACGATCAGGTGGTTTCCTTTGTGGCCTTTTTTTGTAAAGGGTGCTAATGAATTAAAATCTTTTAGGCGCCACGAGCTTCGGTGTATTTCAAGCGTATTGCCGAATAATGCTTCCTGCTTTCCGAAATTAGCGGGAACACTTATCAAAACTCCCATTTTAGTACGTTCAAGGAGCCTGGGGATGATATTTTGTACAACAATGGGTTTATCAATATGCTCCAGTATGTCACCGGCGAATACGAAGTCGTATTGGAACTCTTTTTCAATAAATTTCAGGATGTTCATTTCATAAACGTTGTCATAGACTATTTTATGGAGATCGCCGATATAGTCCGGGAAACCTTCGACACAGTCAATCCTGACTTGTCGATTAGTCCGGATGAAAGAGCATTGAGGTTGCCCATCGCTGCGGTGTTGATGTCGAAGCTCGAGATATTCACGGAAAAGGACGCCGTACTTTCCAAGGCCGGCGCCTAAGTCTAATACGCTCTTCGGCGCGAGGTTCCAAATCAAGCTTATAACAACTGGTATTGTCTCTGGATTACTTGAAGGCATGTTATGTTTTTTGCTCCAGCAATCTGTTACGAAATTGGGGAAATTAGTATCTAATTCCTAAAAATATAAAAATAGTGCCAAGAATGTTTCTTGAGGTTTAGTTTCATTGGCTTCCATATTTGGTTTTGTGGTCTTTCAAATATTTTGTTGGAAGATATCGAATATATCTTTTTTTATATTTGGAATAGTTTGCTCGAGATGTTTTCGAATTTCATCTTTTTTTCCTAAAGCGGACTCGATGTTAATAAGCACCTGTCCTTCGGATAAGCGGCGAGCATCTGCGACATATTCTGTTACGCCGATGCTTTCGAAAACACCGTTGAATTTCCTGCTGTAAGCAATTCCAACGGCCGGGATACATTGTGATAATGCTGCAATGCAGCTATGCATACGTGAGCCGATAAAAAAATCACACAGACTGATGACATACTTAATTTCATTTTGATTATGCTTTCCCCGAACAAGAAATAATCGATCTTTATATTTTTCGCTAAGCTTCTCGTATACATTCATACAGGCGTCCGAATCACTTTCCACCTTGTATTCAGGCGGGGGAAATACATGGGGAACCAGCAGAACAAGATTTCTTCGATCTTGAAAAAGAGATTCGATGACTTTTATAACGAGCTGGGCGTAATCTGTCTTGAGCTCGAACATATTATTTTTTGTGTAACCGCCGTTATAAAGAAGACCGCTAATATTGACGCCTATAACAACAGAGTTATTTTTGCGTATTTCGAGTAATGAACCCACATCGAGATGTTCGGGTTTACGAGAATCCAGAATTAATGCAACATCCGGGGCGAACACGACCTTATCTTTTTCTTCGGGATGTCCGAGGAGCTTTTTAACGTATTGCAAACTGTCTTTGTCTCTCGAATAGGTTCTTGTGGCTCGTCTTAAAATGTATTTTGCCATAACTTTGGTGATATTTCTTTCGAATGGGCCGTAGGTTTGGGGCAGAAAATACAGTTTTTTTCCCAGGAATAAAATGAGCCATTTTTGTAGGAATCCGAGCACAAATCTACGCATTCCGTATATGTCACTGAAACTGTCTCCGCCTGTGATATCCACTGCAAAATCAAGCTCATACAAAGTCTGAAAGTATCGGTGGCGTTTAACGAAGGCCTTCTTCAATAAAGAGCCCGGCAGAATTTTCGTAATTAAACCATTAATCGTAAACCACATGAAGTGATAAGGTTGAAAGATATTTTTGGAGAATCTAATCGGTACTGTTTTGACATAAACCTGTTTTTCATTAAAGGTCAGTCTATACTCCTCAGGCTCGTATCCGCTGCCCAGCAGGGTGACCTCGGCATCGGGCCATGTGTGAAGAATAACCTTTATGCTGGATTCAGCGAGAGCACTGACTCCTAAATTGCCGGTGTCAAAAGAAGCGCCAAGCAAACCAACTTTTATATGGTTTTTTTCTGCCGGAGGATTTTCAGTCATCTATGAACCCAGCTCGATCTGTGTTTTCTTGCTTGTGTTTTGATTTCCTGCCAACTGTGTATAAGCAAAGTGATTTTTTTTGATAAAAATACGTCCAAAATATGCCGCATAGGTTAAAACCAACACACAGGCCCCGGCGGTTAAAATTAAAATCATCGAATCTATTGAGAATAAAAGCAGTAAGCGGATAGTTAATGCAACCGGAAAAGCCATTAATAAACCGGGGAAATAGCTTCGAAGATAGCTGTCGAATTTTAGTGGAATCACTCTTCGGCACCAGAAAATCTGCATTAATAATGGTATGTAACTGCCGACAACAACCACTATTGCAGCTCCCAGTAATTCTAAGTGGATAACTGCAGGATAAATGATAGCAAGTACTATCACCATACGAAATATAACAAAACGTCGGTGTAGCTGGGGTTGGCCGACTGCTATGTATGTCGCACTCAGGATTCCTTCTTCCGTACGTGGGAAGATTATCAGAATTAACACTGCACATGGAATAGTAACATCGACATACTCCGGTCGACCCCACATTAACAATAAAAGGCCGCTTGCGCAAGTTGCCATAAAGACGACTAAAGGTATGGTTACTGCACCAACCAGACGGCTGATCTGAAGGACGATCCGGTATAGGGAATTTCTGTCATCCTGTTTCTGAGAGAAACCGGGAAGTAAAACAGGATTTATAATTTTTGTAAACAAGATGATAGGAAGACCGGCAAGTTGGCCGGCGAGAGAATATAATCCTAACTTTTCTTCTGAAACAATCTTACCGAGCACGAATACAGGCGCTCCGAGACCGATTAATGTTAGAATGGGCAATCCGAACATATTTCGGGCAAATCGGAAAATCTCATTTAGATATTCTCGGTTAATACTGAATTTTGGCACAAAAGGCACCAGTAAATATGACAGTAAACATAATATAGCCTGCTCTGATACGTAACCGGCGACTAAAGCCCAGACATTTTGTGTATAAAGGGCCATGCAGATTGTCACAATTGTACCCAATAAAGCACTGCCCTGGATTAGTAGTACGGATAATCCGAATTTATATTCTTTCAGAAGTACATGGGCACGTGGACTGATAGTACCTCTGAAGATAATGGCAAGAAATGAGACCTGGAGTAATCTCAGTAGGTGGGGCTTGCCGTAAAATGAGCTGACCAGAGGGGCAGCAAGAATTGCAAATATAAACAGGCCTGCGGCCCTGATAAACTGAAACCACCATGTCGCATTGAGATATTCAGGGTCGGCACCGCGTTTATTTTGTATAACCGATTGTTTTATTCCCACCTCGGTGCAGGCCTCGAAAACATTAACCATGATCAAAATAATGGCCATTAGACCAAACTGATCGGGTAGCAAAAGCCGTGTCAGGAGCATCTGACGCACAAGCCGTAATGTCCTTTCGACACCTGTTCCGATACCAAGTGTAATTACTCCTCGGGCGCTTTTGGCTTTTAAGCTGTCACCACGTATTAATCTTACTTTATCTGCGAATCCCATTCTTTATCTTAAAATCAATGACTTTTGACAATTACATCTCATGTTTCGATGACTTTTTACTAATTGGCACATAGGCATTGTGCTGAAGTTTACAATCTGTACAAAAATAGTTCCTTTTGCATCCTTGCCTCCAGCAGGCGATGTCGTTGGTTTTTGAAAGTACGATTCGCTGGAGATGGTCGGCAGGTGCCGAACCTTTGATTAAAACCAGGTCACCTTCCTTGAGATAGCTGCTTAAGAATAAGTTGGCCTGATAAAGTGTATCGAAAGCTATAATTTTTTCGTCTTCACGGTAGGCTCGTGTTTTGAGAGCTGAGTCGGCATGCTGGCCTGTAAATATTATTTTATCAACTATGTCATATGCCTGCTGAGCGACTAAACGGTATCTCTGTGAAAAGCTCTTTGGTGTATCTGAAATAGTACCTATTACGGCAATTTTCCTCTTGGCTTTTGCCGTCCTTAGAAAATCTATACTTGCCGGCACAGTCCACATCGGTGCTTTCCAGTCGTCACGAATAAAAATTACCCCATCTGGACTTACATGGGGGCTCATGCGGCCCGGCACTGGTTCGAAAGCCTCGACCGCTTCAGCGGCAAGTTCCAGCGGAACGTCCGCGGCAATCCCCGTGGCCAATCCGGCCAATACAGAATAAGCCCAGTGCGTACCTAATAGTTGTGTTTGGATGTGTATCTTTTTTCCCTCATAGTCAACATCAAGTGACATAGGAACCGGCCAGTTACATGATATATTTTCGCCGCGTACCATTGCGTTATCCGATAATCCGTAGGTAATAGCTTTGGCTTTTGTTCTTTCCTGCATTGCATATACGTGAGGATCGTCTGCGTTAAGTACCGCGGTTCCGTCCGCCGGCAGCGATTCCACCAGTTTTCCTTTTTCAGCAGCCGTCGCTTCCAGGTTTCGAAAAGTGGAGTAATGGTCCCGACCAATATGAGTGACTACCCCTATTTTAGGTCGATATAATTTCGTTGCTTTTTCCATAACTCCCTTTTCGTGAGCGCTGGCTTCGTTAACACAGAAGCGATGCCACGGCATGACGCCCATGATTGTTTCACCGAAATCTTGTGGACGATTTATCTGGTTGCTTTTTCGAACACGCCCTTTTTTTGAAAGAATTGCCGCAGTTATATCTGTTACCGTTGTTTTGCCGCAACTGCCTGTTACTGCTATAAAACATGTATTACCAATCTTACTAAGAAGAGGTCTATATATCTTTGAAAGCTCGAATTTTATACGCAGCATTAAGGTCTTGATAAAGTCACCTTGTATGATATGAAGTTTTGTACGTCTATAAAAATGCTTCAAGGACATGATTAAGATCCTCCTCGAACATAAAATGATATATATTGTTTTTTTGTTACTTTTTTTTCTTTGATAGTGTTTCTATTATGCTTCTTATGTTCAACATACTAACAATTTCATCATCTGAAAAAGAAACAGCGAATTTTTCTTCCAGCGCCAATATTAAATTCATATGTTTCAATGAGTCCCAATTTACTATCGTATTCGGTGAGGAATCATCATTAAGCTGCTCCTTAGGCACATTCATAACTTCGCTTACAATTTCCAAGATTCCAGTTCGCATTATTATTTCCTCATTTATTCTTAAATTACTGAATTAATTTTTTTAAATATTTCATCACTGTTGAATTCTATTTCCAATGCATTCAATTTATATTGAAAAAGAAATTGAACATTATTTTTATTTCCTTCAAGTTCTTCGAAACCTCTTTTTTTATAGAACTCTCGAACCTGATTATTTTTGGCAGTTTTATAATATTCTCCAATAGCAATATCACAACCTTGCTTTTTTGCAAGTTCTATTGCCTGAGCAAGAAAAATATCCTCTATTCCTCTTCCAAGTACCCTGCATGAAAGTAGAAATGTATCAAATAATGACTTATTATTTTCATATCTAAGAATAATTACCCCGACTATTCCAGAATCTCCGAATCTATCTCTGAGTTTTAGATATATAACATCAGACTTATCGCTATCTGCGAGATTTTTTATATCAGCTTCAGAATAACGCCTTGTTGTTAAGTTAAACTGATTGGTTTTTTGAGTTAGCTGGGCGATGCGCGGAATTGAAAACTCATCTGAAAAATTTATATCAACTTCCATCTCAAGTGATTTCAAATAACTCTTCATATCAATTGCATTGAAATGAAGAGTCTTTCGAGCGGCTTCTGCCTTATACATTTCAGTGCGATTTTTATCTTCAGTTGAAAAAGTTAATGTGTCAAATAATCCAAAAGAAAGCAGGATGTTTCGATAGTCTGTTAATCTGTTTTGAGGCATATGGATAACTTCTACTTCCGGCAAAGTTTTACGAACCAGGTCCACTTCAAAGTCGCTATCATCAACAAATATTAAGCTATCAAGGCCGATATTCAAATCAGCAGCAATTTGTTTTAAATTAGCAGCTTTGTCTTGCCAATTAATCCTCGATGCAGCAATATTCTCCTCTTTGAGTATCATGTAAGGGTGGTTTCTAAAAACATCCCAGACATCATCTTCATTGTTTTTGCTGCACAATGCAAGTAGCACGCCGCGATTGTAAAGATTTAAAAGTTCCTTTTGAAACTCATAATAAGCAGAACCTGGATAAGTATGTCCCAATTTAATCTCAGCCAAACCGTCTTCTCCAATGATTCCGCCCCAGAGAATATTATCACAATCAAGAACCAGACATTTTTTTGTTTTGCCTTTAAGCGCTCTGATATACTTAAAATCCTCAGTCGCAATTTCACACAATGCCTGTCTTGTATATGGAGCACGACCAATATGCCAGAAACGATGGTCATAATATTGATTAAAACCCAATCTCATCTGGCACAAATTCAAATCAACATAAAATGCATTATCATGACTTTTTAAATAACTTCTTAAAAAATTATTCAGACCTTTAATCACATCAAGCTGTCCTGAGGAAGAACTGCTCTCAAGGATTCCCAAAGCAGGATAAACAGGTAATTCGAATCCATGCCACAGTATTACGGCTTTCGTTTGTCTGCGAATTCCGGAAATTACATTTTTTATATATTCCTCTATTCTGTTGACTTCTGTTTTTATTTCGTCAGAATTTAAAGCAACATAATTCATAGACAAATCCATGGACAAGGTTTCTAATTTGGAAAAAACCAATACGAAATTTGTTTCCTCATTCAGTAACTTATTTTGTCCATCTACTGCTTCCTGAAATATATTGTCATATTCACCGATATTTACTTTGGTATTGAAACCTGACTTATATCCCAAGTATTTTATATATGGTTCAATAGGCTCAAGTATAATATTGCGCAAAATAAAAATATTAAGCTCGGGAAGCTGGGTCAAATCAGCATGATTGAGGAAATCCTGAATTTCAGAATATGAATAATTAATCATAAGCCTCTTGCATTCACTTATCATTATTAATCACTAATTTTTTTTTATAAAACATAGTACAACTTACTTCATCTATAAGTTTAAAATCAACTATAGCCATCATCACACGTGACATCATATTACTTTTTGATACAGTTGAATATATTTCGTGATATCCGAGTGACTTTGCCCTTTGAAAACAATGTTCCATCATTTTCATTGATATTCCTTTGCCTCGCATGCTAGGTAGTACCGCTATTGGTCCACACCATGGAACGCATTTATCAAGATTTTTTCTGATTCTCTTATATATATTTATCTGGGGATCATCTGTTGAAGATTCGGTATCCAGTGCTTTTTTAAGTCTGCGCTGTTTTAATTTATATACTATGCTCTTAAAAAACCCTTCCGGATTAGATATAAACATAAGAAATATATCAAGAATAGAATATCTTTTTTTCTCAAGATTTTTATTATATTTATCTCTATTAATAGTAAAAACAATGAAGCCGACAACCTGTCCGTAAATGGAACATATCCATAATTCGCTGTTGTTTGAATTAATAATACTGTCCCAACACTTCCTGCTGTGCGACTTTGTCGCTCTCCACTTTAACTGTTCTGGAAAACATATCCGGCTGATATCGGTAAGGATGTCGAAATCCTCAATAGTCGCGATACGAATTTCTAAATCTAATTCTTTTTTTTCTTCCATATATGAATATCGATTTTATTCAAATGTTTTATTGCCTCAACAACATCAGGTAATGGATCGTTAATCAAGAACCGCCAGCCGCTTTCATGCCATCCCAATTTTAAAGGATTTTGTTTTCCCAAAAGATGATATTTTAGCATATGGACATAGGCTGATGGATGAGCATACCGGGTATTTTCACGCTGAGCGACGGGATATTTAATGCCAAGCGCCGCAAGGCACATAATGAAAGGAAAATTTACACCGGCTGACAGTGATCCTAATAATGCTCGGCCCAAACGAGGATTGACCTCTATTAATTTGATTGTCTTGTCTCGCTCATCTAACCGGAAATCTATGAAGGCTATACCATCCCATGCCATGGTTGATGCAAGTTGTGTCCCGAGTTTAATGATACTTTCGTTGTTGATGAAATCCATGACTTTCTGATAGCTGAAATAGTCTTCAGATTGGATAAGATTTCTCTGGAGTGTATATGCCAAAATTCTACCATTCTCACAAATAAGTCCCAGACAAAAATCAATCCCGGATATATAGCTTTGCAGGATATATTTATTTCCGTCTTTAAATACATTTTTATTGTCGGCCAAACAAAAGAATTCCGAAGTACTATCTACCTTTACGATTCCATGACCGCCCATCTCTGTCGTTGGTTTAAGTAAGGCAGGATATTCTATCGAATTAAGTTTTGCCTGATCAGCTACGATTTTTTGTCCATCGGCTACCAATATTGTAGGGGGAACGGGAAATTTGTGACTTTCAGCAAAACAATGAAAGGCCCATTTATCCTGTGCGATTTTAAATATTTTATTTTTCGGGATAGGTGGGATTTTAACTATATCTGAAAGAGCCTTTTTATTGCGTGACAGAGCTTCGGTGGCTTTCATCGTAACAGGCAGCACGACATCAATTTTCTGCTCTATTACCAATCTTCTTACTGAATCGAGAAAATCACTGTTTTTCTGTTCTGGATAATAATAGAACTTTTTACAATATCGGCTTAGACGGGTTATTGGCCAGCGCTGCTGTGATATAACGTGACTTGTTACATTTGGAACCTGACCCAGACATCGTAACACCTTTAGTGTATCGTAGTTTCCTCCGTCCGGGATAAGTACGGATATTTTTGGGTAACTGTTTATATCTTTTTGAAAATTTGTCTTTATGGACATTTTGTGAGAATGTGAATTTGTAGGCTAATTTTTATCAACAATTATTTTTACACTCATTTTCTTGATTTTTTCAAATGGTCCGTTTTAGCGGTCGATCAGGAAAGCAATTTCGAATGATCAGCAGCATTCAATAATGTTTTTTCAAAAAATGGTTTTATTTTTCTAATCTTGTTAAAATCGAGCTTCAATCGCCTGACCGGTTCGCGAAGTCGCCGGTACTCGTCCATTTCGTTTCCGGAAACGTCCACGGCAACGCAACCGCCGTCTTTTGGTAATGTTTTCACATTGCCTGGGATACATTTTTGGCCTTGAAGTTGTGGTGCGTCGAAGATCCCGGCTTGTATTGCCTGTGCGATTACTTTCGGATCGGACAAAGGATCGGAACTTCCAATTTTTTCGCCTAACATTTTCACCGTACCCAACAGGATTTGTGCGTCGAATAATAACTTTTTTGCCTTTTGCTTAATTAACGAGCCGCCGTATGCGTTTGGAACGCCGGGAGCTAGATTTCGGATAACGCCGCGCACGATTTTTGCGCTTTCAATGACTTCTGTGGCCAAAGCGGCGTGATCTGCTTCTGTGAAACTGACGATATGGACAATATGCGGATTAAAATTCAACATTGTCGCTGTCGAGACGGCTAATTGACCTTTGGCGATTTGGCTGTCAACCGAGAAATGCGCGAGGCCTGCCCGGAGCTGGCGATAAACATGAAAGTCATTGCTTTCCAGTGACTTGATTAATATATTTTCAACACCGATTTTGGCAAGATCATGCGGAATACTTGTGAAACTCGGATTGTTGAGCATGTATTGCGCGAAATACTGCCGAACTCCCAATCTTTTCGCTGTGTATGCGGCAATGTATGCCATGGCAACTGCAACGACATCCGGTGCATTTCTCAAAGACCAGTGGTGAGACTCGTTAATCTCAACCGGTTTACCAATCTGAGCATACCATTTAATAACCGACATATTTTCTTCGATAGCTTTCAGGAGCGGCCGTCTGGAGCGGCCGTCAAGCTCGCTGTACCAGCAAAGAGGAATTGTACCCCATGCATTGTCAATTGTTTGAACGCTCAGTTCGGCCCACTTCAATAAATCCTGGGTTCCTGAATAAATACGCAGGTAGGGATAATTGCCGCACTTTCTGGCCTGATTCAGGTCGGTCAAATCTTTTTCCGTATGTATCGGAACTCCTCCGGCTCCATCGAGCTTGGGATCACGTTTTTCCGGATGAAAGAAGAACTGTTGAGAGTTTTGGTCCGGTGCTATTGATATCACGTCAAGAACTTCCGCCTGAGAAATCTCACGTACTCCTTTAATTGTATCGTTGGTCGAAGGCAGCCCGAAGTGGTGACGCAGTAACGGCATTTGAAGACCCTGCTCGTTTAATACGGGCAGATTATCCACGGCTTCCTGGATTGGCGGGCGGGAGCTAACGGCAAGTGTATTTTCTGAAGTTTTGCGTTTGCCGGCTAATTGTTCGAAAACATCGAAAATTTGTGTCATTGGCTCTTCACCGATAAAACAGTAGTCGAACATATTTAGCTCTTTAGCTACTGCAACGGTCTTTTGCGTTCCGCCGAACAATAACTTACCGTCGAACGGGCTTTTCCGAAGAATTGTCCGGAAATTTTCAAGAACATGTTTGCAGTTTTCAGGAGATAATCGATAACTGACGCAGACCACGTCCGGCCTGATAGCTTCTATTTGCTCGGCCAGTGAACAAGGCTCTATTGCCGCTCCGAGTAATATAGTCTTGAAACCGTATGTTTCGGCGAGATGAAAAAAGTTTGCCACGCCGGCTATATGTACGCAGTTTCCTATACTGCATCCGAGCAAAGTGATGTTGTTTTTCCTTTTGGATATTTTCATTTCTAAGACACTACGAAGCCTGTAATTTTTATTTCATGATATGGAATGTTCCGGAGCTATTTCCTGAAGGATTTGTTGGGCTGTTGGATTTTTGAAACCTAAACGTTCCAGCGTTCGTCCATTGGCTCGAAAATCATAGTCAAGAAGATGGCCGGCCAGATCAATTATTTCCGGAATAAATGTCATTTTTACTCCGGCCAGCTTTCCCAGAGCTTCGAATGGAACAAGACCACACGGGATATCTTCGAAAAGATATCGGTGCTGTAAAGAATCCGGTGCTTCAATTGTTTGGTAATAAATGTTATTTTGCAGGCATTCGAAAAGGTTTTGTCCTTTAATCCCGTAGCTTCTTCGCATCCAATCGGTGATGGATTCGAGTTTTATATTGAACCGAGCGCCGATTTCCTGTCGCTCCCGATCCAACCGTTCGAGATATTTTGCGATTGTCGGTGTTATACCATCGTAATAGTATTTGAAATCTACCTTATTGTTCTCTATCCATCCCGTGTTTAGGAGCGTAGGAACACAGTGAAGTATTGCGCCGATATTACCCAGCGAGGTCTGCCACAAGCTGTCTGCTACGATTAACTGCCTGCTCAGGCAGGTGGGTAATTGTTCTAAAAGCGTTTTATTGTCGCTGGTGTGTCTTGTGGAAATAAGGACCTGTTCTTTTATAGAAATTATCACTACTGCATCGTCCGCAGTCTTGCGGCAGGTATAAACAACGGTTTGCGTCTCTGAGACGAGCGGCATAACGGGGACATTATGTTCGGATAAAATATGTTCCACTTCAACAACCCCTAATGTCCTGCCGGGATTGAGAACCACGATTTTCGTATCGGTTAAATGTTGAGCCATTATTCGTGCTATTTCTCGATGCGAATCGGCCGGTGTTGTGATTAATATTAATTTCACACCCTCCAGGGCTTCTTCGATGTTGTCGGTAACGAGTTGAAGTTCTGCTGTCCCATTTACTGCCCCGGTGCAATGGATGCTTCTGGTTTCCTGAAGCCTGCTGATTTTGGACTTCGTTCGATTCCATAGGCGGACAGAATAACCTCCCAGTGCCAGATGGGCTGACATCGCAAGGCCTAAATTGCCGGCACCCAGAATGGCTATTGCCTGCATAGTTTTTTCCTTAGTCCCGTGAAAAATCTGCTGATACATAAAAGAATGAAGAAAAATCCTACTGCAGGATCTTTCCGCCAAAACGGTTCTAATATTCTTCTGCTTGCTTTCAAACTGTCGATGTATTGTCCTACGGTTAATTTTCCCAGACAGAACAATCGTAGAGACCCTTTAATGTCGCTTACAGGACGCCACCATAATACACGATCAAAACGCTTGTTCGGCATAATTCGAAGCTGTACAGTTTTGCCCAAAGCACATTGATACATTGCATAAGGAAGATTACATTCGCATAAAAGAGCATGTGAGTTTGTAACAGTGACCCTTCCGTTGATTTCCATTAGTTTTAATGAACCGTCTCGTGGATCGATTTTAAACTCCGGATTGAAATATCCGTAGTAACCTATGTGTTTCATAAGTCTCAGGCTTGTTTCCAATAGGATTTCCGAATAATACGGTTCCATCAAACATGCCACTAATCTTCCTGAAGAACGGATTTTACGGTTCATAAAGACTTCCAGTGGTTGTCCGTTTGCGTCCCCGACCGCCATCAGATTCACAAGCTGTCTCTCGGAGCCTGAAATATATTCCGATATTATGAGGGAATTCCAGAATCCGTTGTGATATTCATACGCCTGTTTTACTTCCTGCTTGTTCTTTGCAATAACAACTTTGTTGCCGTATTTGGAATGTAACTCATTCGATTTGTCGGTTTTCAGGATAAGCGGGAAAGGTATGTCCGAAGAAGATAAAACTTTCTCCAATTCGTCTTCAGTACGCACGTAGTAATATTTTGGAAATGCCACTCCTATTTCGCTGCATTTTTCGTATGTTCTGTTCTTCCGACGTACCTGTGAAACAATGTCCCATCCATGAAAGGCGCATCGAAAACCGTCGGGAAGGGAATCTTTATTCCGGGACAAGATATCAAGGTAGTTGTCACCGGCGGCTATAAGTACAGCTTCACCTCCGATTTGCTTTGCGAGGTCATGGAGCTTTTCGATAAAATTATCATTCTCGGGAATGATATGAAACGATTTCCTGACAAAATGCGAATGTTTCACGAAGGAGTTTTTTGTGTGATGAATCAGGTAGATCGGGACATTTTTCGGCCCCAGTGCACGAACTGTGCCGTATGCCGGGAAATCGTCTCCGCAGATTATAACGGGAATTTTGTCTTTTTGAGTGGTCATGAGTATTTAATTTTCACTTGAAGAAAACGAATGTGTTATTATTTTTTTATATTTCTTCAGGCGATTATATAGTTGAAACAGTTTCTTTTGTCCGGCAAGCCACCAGGCAATTCTGTAATAAAGAATTACTGCGTAACCCGGCAAATCCCGGCCCGCTACTACCCAGTGAACGCTTTGAGTTTTGTTAGACCAGAATCTTTTGTACTCAGCGTCCCCATGTCCGAAATCGAAGAACCGGATATTTTCATTACAGGCATCCCGGATAGTCTGCATAAGAAGCATTTGTCCGATTGACAGTTTCGATTCATATTTCAGTTTGAATGCCGGCCAGTGATAGTATATTTTTCCATTTGTTATAAAGGTGAAGGCAAATGCAGCGTCATCTCCGTCTATTGTCATCAGCCAGAGAGAGCTGAGGCCGTTGTCGGCCATATTAGTTAACAGGTCTTGATAAAACGGCTGGCCTAAGACCGCTGCTCCTCGTCGTTTCATCCAGCTTTCGTTTTGAATCCTTGCAACACGTCGGTGGATTTCCGGAGTTATTTCTTTTCCGATGTAGCGAGTGACGGCCACATTCCCTGAATTATAAAGCTGCTTTTCGGCATATCGTAATTTTTTGCGTCGTTTGCTTGTTTTGGTCTTTTGCAGATAATCGTCAAAGGTGCATCCCAATTCTATATAATGACTAATTCGCTCATAACCTTGCTTACAAACAAAACCCCGGCGGTTCAGTTCCGTTACGAAGCTGCCGGTTGCCTTGTCAACTGAGCAAAGATGTTTATTTTTGAAAGCATGCGCAACTTTTTCTCGAACCCAGGTCTCAGCAGCAACGGCAGCGGCTTCGGGATATTTCGGATCCAGCAGAAGTCCAAGGTATGAAGGTTCCTTCGTGCCGATTAGACAACCTGTACGAATTCCACAGAAGCTGCGGATGGAAAATGGTAATAAGGCTACGAGCGTTCGGCCGTTCCATACTGTAATAAGACAAGGCTTTCCTTTGAAGTGATTATGGTTTATGAAGGTTTGAATCCAGGCGCGTGATAAATACGGTGCCGCATCTTTCGCACGGGCGAATAGATCATCCCATGCCTGACTTAAACTTGTAATGTTCTCCGGGCCTTGAAGAAACTCCCCGCGCAAGTCTGTTTCGCTTTTTATTGGATTATTTTTTGTTGTTTTCCCTTTACCTGTAATAATGTTTCCTGTTCTTTGATAGCAGGGGAATAATTTGTTTGGTTTATTCTATTAAGGCGCACTTCGTCCCCCTCGGGGACGCCGATTATTTTAAGTTAACTTGTTGTTATACAAGTACTTACTTTGCTATTCTTTATTTGCCTTGCCATGGAGTTCACTCTTAGGCTTAATGTGCTCGATAGCCTTAACTGAACTGTTTTCGTCCGGCAGCAAATAAAGTATTAATTCTGTCATGTCAGCAGCTGCATTTCTTATTGAATTTTCCAATATGGAAGCACAATATACGATGTAAACGTCCGCGTATGTTTGGTTCCGGCTGTTTATATATCTGCGACTTATGTAATCGTCTGCGAAGTTTGTCTCCATGTATTCCCGCGTAGTTGTTGGAATAGACAATTCCATGCCCGACCAGTCTCCAATGACTATTGGAAGTGTTTTTAAGGGCAGGGGCAGATTAATTGCAGTTTTGACCATCAATGATGCGAGTGCGCGATAAACTATGCCTGAAGAAATTAGAAGTACAATCGCAATAATCCAAATTAAACAAACCGGTACTTTACCCGCTCTTGGATGTGCGGATTTCGATACTCCAGGTTTTTGAGCTAACAAATTATGTCTCTTTGAATACGTCAAATGATATAGCTCCAAAGTAGTAGCCTTATTACAGCAATCCATTAGCGATATCTTTTTGTGGTTAAGTGTAATAGAAAATGGACACCCCCCCTCCATGGGAGCACCACCCGTAGATATCGCTATTTATATCTGTTAATCGGCTTTTTGTCAAGCGCACATCGTGCAAATAGGCAAAATAGACAAAATAGGAATCTTGTAATGTCTGAATTCCGATAAAAATGCGATAATACGTGCCGGTTGGGATTTTTGCTTTATTTAGGCACTTACAATTTGTAAAGGAAATATGCTGGTCGGGTCCTATAAAAACTGTTTGTAAGACTGGGATATAAACGGATTATTATTTAAATTATTTGGGAGATTGAGATTGTGGATACCGGTCAAGTTAACGGTTTCTCTCGCTGCGTTATTATGTACGTTTTAACCGGCGGTGCGGTGATGACGTGACGTCTCGGAAAACAGGATTGTTTTCAGAACGGCGTCGATTGCATAACGTTTGAGAATTTGTTGCAAAGAACGGGATTTCCAGCAAGCCTTTAGAATCTAAAGGGCCACTTTTGCTGTATCGGGAAATTCTTTCAGTAGCCGGCAGGCCCGCGAATGCTTCGTTTTTTCCGCGATCTTCTCCGGCAGTTGCTCCGATTCCACATTGGGACGTGCCTCATACTTATAGACCGCGATCTCATCGAAAGGAACTTCTTTCAGGAATTGAATAGTATCATTAAAATCCTGTTCCGATTCCCCGGGAAAGCCGACAAGGACATGTGTATATATACGAATTTGAGGTAACGCTCTTCTTAGATTCAGTATACACTCTTTAGCTTCTGCCGCTGTGTGCTCCCTTCGCATGAGTTCCAAAATCCTCTCACTGCCCGACTGTATCGGTAAGATAGTGCTGCCGATCTTCTTTTTTGCGCTCATAAACAGGTCAATGAGATCTTCATGGTGCTGGATGAACCATCTGGGATGAAATTCCGGAAAGTGAAGGACATATTCGCCTTCGTGACTTAATAGATTTCTAAGCAGTTTGGTTATATCCGTACCGATATCCACACCATATGCCCCCACATCGGTACCAATAAGAAAAATATTCCGATACTTGCCTTTGAGTCCGGCATCGAACTCGGCCAAAATAGTCTCCATGGGTTTCGACACGAGAGGACCTACGGCAAACTTGATAGCGCAATAGGCGCATTCGCCCGGACATCCATTTGATATCTGTATTGTAAATGCCGACTCCTTGTCATTCTCTCGAATACGCATGATCTTCTTGGGTTTAATGTAGCCAAGGGTGCGATTAAAAAACACCCTGGAGAGCTCGAACTCCGAAATGACTCGATCCACGAGGTTAAAGCACTTCTGCGATTTGCTGATAACTCGATGAATGATGTTGACATCTTCGATTTCACTAAGCTTAACCTTTGCGTCGATGACATCGTCGAGCTTCTCCGAGACAATCGGAGCAATTACAATCGGATCGAATTTATCAATCAGAATTTTTTCATTGATACCTGCCAGACACCCGGTAATCACGAGTCGAGAGTCTCTTTTTCTTTTTCTATCGACGATCGAAAGAAGCCTCAGGCTCTTCTTTTCGGCGCGATGGTTCACTCCACAAGTCGAAACCAGGACCAGGTCGGCTTTCTTAAAATCCTGTGTGAAAGACCAATCGTTTGCCTTAAGGTAGGGGAACAGCTTGGCGGCAAACATTCTGCTCCGTGAGCAGCCATTGCCGTACGCGATACAGACTGTTTTCATTCCATTGACTCCTGTATACTTGCCCCCGACCAACGATGCTCCTAAGCGGTTTTTCCACCAACAACATAAAAAGGGATTATATTTTTCAATATCGTGTCACCACGCACCTGAATACAACCTAAGCAGAACGTCCGAGAGAATAATACTTGCTCGCACAAAGTTAATAAAAAAGAAAACAAACTTACCACGCTTCACTCTTCCTATTTTGAAAGATATATATTTATAGACGGCTTATGTCAACAAAAAAATCTCGATACATTTCACTTTTTCCATCGTATTTTCATTGTTCATCTCTTTTAGAGTCCTGCGCGGTTTTTAGTTTAACATGAGTCCTTGACTCCGGTAAACCGGTCGATTTATAATCGGTTGTTATAAATTAAAGATAATATAACAGCCCTTGACTGTTGCAGGTGGTAAATAGTGAAAACGACGAAAACATATACGGTCAGTCAGATCAATTCCATGATCAAGGCAGCTCTTGAACAGACATTGCCGTCAAGACTGGCAGTCAAAGGAGAGATACGGGATTTTAAACGCCATTCCAGCGGGCATTGTTATTTTTCGCTGAAAGATGAGGCGGGAATTTTACCTTGTGTTATGTGGTCGAGTAAATTCAGAAGTGTGAAATTTACACCTGAAGATGGAATGGCCGTATTAGCCACAGGTTGCATCGATGTTTACACGACGGGGGGAAAATACCAGTTGTATGTTGATAAGCTGGAGCCTGCCGGTGTCGGAGCACTCCAAATCGCTTTCGAGCAGATGGTAAAAAAACTTCGGGAAGAAGGGCTTTTTGACGAGGTTCATAAGAAAGAATTACCCGCCTACCCGGAGCGAATAGGGATTGTAACGAGTGAAACCGGGGCGGCTGTGCATGATATTATAGACAGTATTTTCAGTCGTTGGCCCTGTGTGAAATTGTTTTTATATCCTGTGCCGGTTCAGGGTGAAGGTGCGGCTGAGAAAATTTCCGCCGCCTTAAAAGATATAAATAGGCGAAACAAACAACTGAAACTGGATGTATTGATTGTCGGCAGGGGAGGCGGATCACTGGAGGACCTGTGGGCATTTAACGAGGAGATTTTAGCCAGAGCCATATTCACATCGAATATACCTGTTATTAGTGCCGTAGGCCACGAGGTTGATACCACAATAGCTGATCTTGTTGCCGACGCCAGGGCATCGACACCGACCAAGGCCGGGGTTGTCGCGGTTCCGGATATGCGGGAGGTTTTGGAGCAATTGATTAATTTAGAGCACAGGCTGGCCGGTCAAATAAAATCGTCAGTCCGGCTGGCCCGGCAGAACCTTGAGACTATTTTAGCACGTGCATTATTTAGAAATCCACTCCTTCTTGTCCGTAATGCCGAGCAGCAGTTGGATGAGCTGGCGGTTGAATTGATTTCATCCATGCAGAGGCAGGTAGTTGTTGCACGCCGGAGACTTTCCGAAACATACGAGAAAGTTGTTAGAATCGAGCCTCATCGACTTTTGGGTAAAAAAAATATCGATCTAAATATTTTGCTAAGTCGAGCAAATACAGGAATTAATAGAATTGTTCACAATTTAAATATGCAGCTTACCGCCGCGGCGAATCGACTGGAAGGACTGAATCCAAAGGCCGTTTTAGAACGGGGATACAGCATAACAACCAGCAAAAAGACCGGTTTGTTAATCAGAGCTCTAAAGGACATCCAGGTTGGAGATTACATAACGACGGAACTTGCCGGCGAGAATTTGATTGAAAGTAAAGTAACAAAAAAGTAAAAAGAGTATAAATGTTATAAAACATAATAGTGAAAGAAAAATAAATGGCAGAGCAGAAGCCAAAAAAAGAAATAGATAAGATGGACTTTGAGGATGCTATCAAAGAGCTAACGAGCATTGTCGGCAAAATTGAGCAGGGGCAGGTCCCCTTGCAGGACAGCCTGGAGCAATATGAAAAAGGAATGGCTCTTATAAAGCACTGCAGGACGATACTGCAAAAGGCAGAGAAGCGAATTGAAAAGATAACCGAAGAAAAGAATACGGACAAGTGACAGCGGGGGGCCGATAATGGGATGTTTATTGCGAGCGTGGCGGAACTGGCAGACGCGCAAGGTTTAGGTCCTTGTGTCCTTATGGACGTGGAGGTTCGACTCCTCTCGCTCGCATTGCCTTCTTGCTTGGAACGAATGAGGGGGCTTTTTGAGGATTATTCTATTTTTCCTCAGAAACTGTTTCTAAAAGAACATTTCCTGATTGCTTTTTACCGGTTCGTAAATACTGCAGGTACGACTGCGGATCTTCGAACAGCCACTGCCTCGCCTGCTCGAATGCCTGCCTTTCCAGGTCGTTCCGGGATTTCAACATATTCTCAGGAATATGGTTCCTAAGTTTCTCTCTGGATACCTGGGGCAAAACTGCTCTGACCGTACGTCCGACAAGACGTCTGAGGCGGCTTCTCGGATCCGCTGTACCTCTGAATATCATTGATGGTGAATTCTCGATTTGAACAGCCGACTGAAGATGAAATATGAGATCACCGTAAATGCTGCCGAATATATCATTTATACCGCCTTTGTTTGATCTGTGTAGAGGATGCCAGGACAATCCCTTCGAGAATATTTTGAAACCGTAACCGATGCCGGAGTCAGTGGAGTGAGGATGTTTTTGTTTGTATTTTATATGTTCCGCACTGCGTAGTTCCTCTTCGCTGAGAAGCAGCCTGGGTTGATAATTCAGGTAGAAATCCCGGCCGAATAACATGCAGGCGGTCATTGGTTTTTGATCGACCTTTTTATCTCTCATAATTCCCGCTAAGACACATGTCTTGGAGAGCTTTCCGGCCAATTCCTTCGCCCACCCGCGGCGGATGGGAAAAGAATCCACATGCAAAACGGCGACGTGACTTACGCCGTCGTCGATGGCGAATTTTATAAGTTGTTCCAGATAAAAAGAATGCTCGTATCTGCGTTGTTTATGCTCTTCGATGTACTGCCAGCAGTCGCAAATCTTAACATTCGGATTCTGTAGAAGTTTCTGCCGGAATTTAGGATAGAGCCGGGCGGCGCTGCCGTATATTTTGTATGGGACTTCCGTATTGTTGTCGATCTGGCTCAGGTGCAGATCGAGCAGTTTCTCATTTCTCTCGGTGACAAGATAGACAACGACAATTCCCAGCTTCATCACCTTTTCTCCTATGCTTTTTCTGTCGCCATAGAATATAACTTGAAGCTGTAGCGCTGTTGGTCATACGCTATGTCTTCCATATATATCTTTTCGTCTTTTGGGATATCCCGCTTTATGGTCACATCTTCGGCCAGACAGATAGGGACTCCCGGGCGTTGACGATTGTCCGAGCAATTCTCAATCAATCCGTAACAGGTATATCCACCCAGACCGTCCAGCTTCTCGCCTTTGGTAAGATTGCGTTTGGCGTAGCAATAGACATTGGTCTTAAAACCGGCGGTTGGCTGCAGCACCGACTCGCCGTCCAGCACTACATCGGCAACGCATTGCAGCGCTTCGATATGAATCAAGTGATAGGGACGTCGGAATACATAGAAGGGGCCTTTGCCCATTTTATTGGGAAACCAGTTGAGCATACTTTGCTGGTATTTATTTTCGCAGTAACCAATGGCGAAAACGCCGCCTTTTGGTTCCGGGCCGATTACATAATCAACAATTTTTTTACCGGACCGATGAAGTCCCTCCAGGTCATAAAGCTCGAGCGTATCGAGAATATGGTCAGCCCTCGGCCCGTGCATACCGGGAACGTCCGTCTCCAATCCCAACGCATTAGCCACCAAAGCCATCTCAACGCACAGCTTTGTGCCGTCTGTATAAGATGCACACATTTTGTGATCCAGAAACCGTTTATCCGCCTCGGGAATTATTTTTGTCGGATCGGAGTAGCGGTCCAGGAATCCCTTGATATTACCGGCCAGGACCAGTTCGAAGCCCCACAACCTAAGCTCGTTAACCAGCCGAACGATTACAGTGGGCTGGTCACCGTCGCAGCTCGTATAAACGACGTTGTTCTTGTGTGCCAGGTGCATCAGGTATGGTCCGAATATCAGGTCGGACTCGGAATTCATCATGATAACATGTTTACAATTCTCGAGTGCCGTCACGGCATAACGTCCACCCTCTTCGATGGCATTTGATGATTCGATAAGGGCATCCATCAATTCGCATTGCGCCAGCAGGGCACCGTCTTGACAGACGGCCAACAGACCTTTTCGAATTGTATCATGGAGGTCATTTAAATTGTCCACAACCCGATATTCCCGCCCTGCTAAAGTCGCGGCGGCAATTGCTTTATCGATCTTGATATCGGAAATTGCCAGACAATCGATACCGGGAGTAATGCTGCATTGATAAACAAGACCCTTGCCGGCGGAGCCTGTCCCGATTATTGCCACTTTGATATTTTTTTGAAGAGATTTTAATTTATTCAATAAATTAACCATAGTATTTCACCTTACTGCTTATATCGGTTCTCAGGCGTATGGACTGAAGTTCTTAATTTGTTTTTACACATGCCGCGATTAGATTCCTTTGCAGGGAAATGCATTCTGTTTATAGGACATTTCTGATTATAAAAATTTATTTGAAAATAGTATTATAAACATGTAAAAACGACTATTCATAATTGTTAATTGAACCGGAAAAAGTTCGAGGTTTTAGAATGGGCCGTTCATATTTCAGGCTTGAAGAGAAAAACACCAGCGTAAAGGTGGAAATTGTGGCGGGGATAACGACTTTTCTGACAATGGCTTATATTATCGCCGTCAATCCTTCTATTTTAAGTGTGACCGGCATGGACAAAGAGGCATTGATTGTAATTACCTGCGTCATGAGCGGCGTCGCAACCCTTACCGTCGGACTGCTGACGAATTCACCAATAGCTATGGCGCCGGGGCTGGGGCTGAATTCGATTTTCGCCTATTTGGTTGTCTCCGGGCAAATGGACTGGCCGACCGCCCTCGGTGTAGTGTTTATAGCGGGATCGTTCTTTTTGATACTAACCGTGCTGGGCTTGAGACGGGTAATTGTTGAGGCGATTCCGAAATCTCTCATTTCGGCCATAGGTGTCGGCATAGGATTATTTATTACCTTCATCGGCCTGCAGGATTTGGGAATTATAGTCAGTGACGAAAATACATTGGTCTCCGCCGGGCCTATGACGGTGACTGTTCTTATAGGAATTTTAGGTCTGTTTGTGATGGTCTATCTCCAGATAAAAAAGGTTACCGGCTCGCTTTTATGGGGCATTGTTGTCGCTACGATTGCCGCGATTGTTTTCAGGAAAATAGATTTGCCGGAGCAATATATAACTTCAAGTCTGGATGTCAGTCCAATAGTTTTCAAGCTGAATATCATCGGCGCTTTGAAGTGGGGTTTTTTCGGCAGTATTTTTACTTTTATGTTCATTGACATGTTCGACAGCATAGGGACACTTGTCGCCTGCTGTCATAAGGCTAAGATGGCGGACGAGCAGGGAAGGATAAAAGGGCTGGACAGGTTATTGGGAATCGATGCCGTCGCCACAATGGTCGGTGCCGTATTGGGAACGTCACCCACGACGGCCTTTGCCGAATCGGCCACGGGAATCGAGCAGGGCGGGCGAACGGGATTGACCTCGATTGTCACCGGCCTTCTTTTTCTGCTTGCTTTGGTTTTCGTGCCGATAGTAAGTGCCGTCCCGAAATATGCCGCGGCTCCTGCCCTTATTATGGTGGGGCTGTTTATGGCCAAAGAGGTCAAAAGAATTGACTTTGCCAATCTGGAAGAGGCGTTTCCCGCTTTTATTATTATGGTAATGATTGCCTTGAGCTACAGCATAAGTACGGGCCTGGCGTTCGGATTTCTCTCGTTTACGATTATAAAGATCGTATCCGGCAAGGCGAGGGAGGTAAAATCTGCAATGTGGGTTATCGCCGTTTTATCTTTGCTGTTTCTTTCACTCGACCGAATACCGGATATGATTGACTATGTCAAATCGCTTGTATAAATTAAACGTTTTTTAAAAATGTTCACTTAAGTTTGTTGAGAAACAGAATTATTGTTTGAATCTTGCCTTTAGAAGTTCTCTACAATCGCGGCGGTGTGGATTGCAATCAGCATGAGATAATCGAGGTCGCTGAGGTTGTAGCTTTGATTGTTCATTTCGTTATCGGCATATAAAACACCAAAGCAGCCGGACGGGTCGAGTATCGGGGCTATAATCGCCGAACGTATTCGTTGTTTTGCCGAAGTTGTTACTCGCGGCAGGAGTACGAACTGCCCCTTCTCGATAGCTTCGTTAATTTTCTCTTTGGCTTTTATATTTATTAGCTCCACTGCGTGACCGTCACTGCGTTTTCCCGCATGAGAGGTCATCGGTCCTTCGGGCAGATTTCTCAATGCACACCATGAATGGTATGCGCCGAACTGTCTCATTATTATATCCAGCAGAGTCTTCACCATTTCATCGGGGCCGTTGGCTTTGCAAATTTCCTCGGTGGCTTGGAGAAAATCATTTATCCTTTTGGCCGGCAGCTTGATGTCCGGCGAATGCGGGGCATCGGGTTTTCTTATAATAATCTCGCCGGCCGAAGCGGGTCGTATAGTGCCCGGTTTGCCGCTCGCCGGGATAAGAGTATCGTCAAGATGGATTTGTGTGCCGGTGTCGGTTTGGGTTTCGAGATCGACCTCGATATTAAAATCCGAGATACGGATGCAGTCTCCGGTCCTGAGTTTGGCCTTTCGAATTCCCTTGCCGTTAAGATATGTTTTATTGGCCGAGTCCATATCTTCGACCATCCATTGGCCGTCCTGCGTGGTAAAGATAGCGGCGTGTTGTCTCGAAACGGTTAGGTCGGGCAGAAGAATCTGGCTGTGGGCGTGTCTGCCTATGTATATAGGACCTCTGTCGAATTGGAATTCGTTTATAATACGACCACTTTGCTTAACGACCAAATGCATCGATCTTCCTCTCAAAAAACGCAATTTACACTCTCGATTAAATTATCCGAAATCCTGCGTAATTTGTCAAATAAACATTCCGTGAACTGAAGGGACTTATATTCGTTTTTGTCGCGGAATGTTCAGGACCTATAAAAACAACCGGAGTATCGAGCTTTCTTTCATAAGACTTACGATTTTTTTTACTTGATATTTTCTGTTAAATCGGGTAAAATGCTATTTATTCACGGATGGGCGGTGAGCAGGTTTCTATTCAAACATTCCATGATATCTGCTTCACAATAGTAGTTCTTTAAAGTGTCGATAGCACTCGAAAGAGGACTTTGTTGAAAGCAATTGAGAAAGTACAGAGAAAGAGGGTGATCATGCGTAAGTCTATAGTAATTTGTGCGTTGTTTTGTCTAATCTTTACATTGAACGGCTTTGCAGAAACATTGGTTGTTACTGATACACAGGATTCCGGGAGTTGGGGCGATTGGTTTACTGATTCCGAACCGACCGATTATCATCCCTATTTCTTTTCCCCGTATTTTCGTAAAAATAACGAGGACTGGGGCTGGACGCATACAGTTACCTTTGAACAACCGCCTACTGATATTTTTTCCGCTACGCTGGAAATTGATGCATGGGATGTTGATATATTAGAGCAGGAGGTACATGATATTTATGCCGACGACATATATATAGGCCATCTTATTCCCAACCACAATGAATCAAATGCGGATGGTTATATGGCTGATTGGTGCGTTACAACGCTTACTTTCAGCTCCGATGCGATGTTGACTCTTATCGACGGCGAAGCGAATATTTGGATCGATATCGATGCTGGTCGTTATGTTGAAAATGATGAATCAAGCGCATGGGGTGTGACATTAAGGTATTCTACATTAACTATTATATATGAATCTGACCCGTCGAAAGATCCTCTCGAGCCGATCGATGATCCTGTAGATACCCCGAATACCCCGAACGAACCGAGCAATCCGAATGAGCCGCCGGATAAACCGGAAAGTCCGTCGGATGAGCCGGATGAATCTCCTGATGAGCCGGAGAGCCCGTCGGATGGTTCGGATGAACTTCCGGAAAAGCCGAAGAACCCATCGGATGATCCGGTAGTTCCGTCCTATGATCCAAATTTGTCACCGGGTCAAACGAATACGTATATACTGACTCCGGTTGATTTATCTTTACCTACTATTAATGATCCCGGAGACGGCATCGCTCAGATAGGTGTGGAACAGGCATGGTTTGCTTTTGATCTTTCGGATATACCGGATGATGAACCTATTGCGGCAGCCTATTTCACGGCGGAAATGTGGGATTTCGATGGTTTTCCGACCCAGAGGACGTTATGGTACGACTCCGATGACAGTTGGATTTTTCGTCCCAATATGGCTCTTAGCGATCCGGGAAATAAACCGGCGGATTACGTCGTAGGTACCGCTGAGCATAGCAGCCGTAGTTATGAACCGACTACGGTAGAAATTACACATGACTGGTCAAAAGATTTAGCGGATAATTATATCACTTTTATGCTGACAGGGCCTATCGGAGGCACTTATTCGAGCGGGGCTGTTAATCTGCCGACCGCCAGGCTGAAGATTGTAACTCTTGCTCCCGGATGGACCGATAATGACAGCAAATTAATCGGTCTCGGATCCGAGCAGTTCGTTCAGGTCGATGGTCTCGATATTACAGTACCCGGTTATTCCGTGCCGTCCTTGTGTGACTGGAATAACGATGGTCTGCAGGATTTAATAATCGGTGAGGGCGGTAGTTTCGGAGAAGCGAAAGTCAGTTTGTATCTTAATTCCAATACAGAAGACAAATCGAGCCACCTTTTTTCCGATAATTATATATTCTATGCTCAGGTCCTCGACCTGTCCGGCCTTTCCGATCTGACCTGTCCGGCAGCCGGTTGTCTCGGATGTTTCCCGAGGGTTGCCTATTGGGACGCCGATGATCTGAAGGACCTGATAGTGGGCCAGGCCGATGGTACTGTTAAATTATTCCTGAATATCTGGACCGACAGTTATCCTGTTTTTGATACGGGATCCTCTCTTGAAGTTGGCATATCCGGATTGAAGAATAATATTAATGTCGGGGCTCGTGCCACACCATGCGTTGTTGATTGGAACAATGACGGCAGGAAAGACCTTGTTGTCGGAGCTCTGGACGGCAGGATACACGTTTTCATTAATGAGGGAACCGATACCGAACCGGACTTTATTTTCGATTCTCTGGTTCAGGATGACGGCGCGGAGCTGGTTTTGCCGAGCGGCCGATCGAGCCCGGAAGTTTTTGACCTTGATTTAGACGGTCGCAAAGACATTATCTCTGGTAACACGGATGGCCAATTATTGTTTTATAGAAATATCGGCACCGACAAGGAGCCTGTTTTCTCCGGTTATACATTTGTCGAATCGGATAATACACCTATCGACCTGCCTGGCACACCGAGGTCCAGACCATTTGTCGGATACTGGAATTTGGATGATTATCCCGACGTGCTCATCGGAGCCGGCGATGGAAAAGTACGCCTGTACCTGGGTTTGCCTTAGGAAAAGATAATCTTGTGATAGTAATCCGGTACGGTAGAACGTCGTATTACTGAATTATATAAATGCTTTCCGGCCGGTTCTCTATATTAAAGGCGGCTAAGGTCGATTTTTTATCATCAGCACAAAAGTCGGATATTACCTGTCTGGTAACGCTTCCAAATAATATTTCGTGCTGCAACAAACAGCAATTCCTGTCCACTTTTTTTAAGTTTTATCCTCTAATGGTATGTTGACATAGCCGGCTGATTTGAATAACATAGCAGCTCGTTATGGAAACCAACAAGATTACGATAGTAGGGGCCGGCAACGTCGGTGCTACAACGGCCCACATTGCCGCAACGAGAGAGCTTGGCGATATTGTCCTGATAGATATAGTCGAAGGTCTCGCCGAAGGCAAGGCCCTCGATGTCGCCGAAGCGGCGCCGGTTCAGCTTTACGATTCCAAAATAACTGGAACACTTGACTGGAAAAAAACCGCCGACAGTGATATTGTGATAATAACAAGCGGCCTTCCCCGCCGGCCGGGCATGAGCAGGGACGACCTTCTGGCTAAAAATGTACAAATCGTCGGGGATGTCAGCGAAAAAGTTGCCGAATATTCTCCCGATAGCATTATTATTGTTGTCTGTAATCCGCTGGATTCAATGGTTTACGCCGCTGCGAAAATCACGGGATTTTCGAAAAATAAGATTGTGGGGATGGCGGGCGCGCTGGATTCGGCGCGTTTCAGTTTTTTTCTGGCATCCGAGCTTGGTGTTAGCGTCAAAGATATTAAATGCGTCCTGATGGGCGGCCATGGCGATGAAATGGTGCCTTTACCCAGATTCACATCCGTCAGTGGAATACAGATAACCGAGCTTCTTGATGAAAGCAAAATCACCGAACTGATAGAGCGGACCAGAAAGGGCGGCATTGAAGTTGTCAATTTATTAGGCTACAGCGCATATTATGCACCTGCCGCCGGAGCCGTAAAGATGGCTGAAGTTATATTGAAGGATGAAAAAGCGGTAATTTCATGCTGCGCCTATTGCGACAACGAATATGGAGTCGGCGGATACTTCGTCGGGGTGCCCGCTATACTTGGAAGAAACGGCGTCGAAAAAATCGTTGAACTCAATTTGAACAGGACAGAACAGGGGCAATTCGAAAAATCACTTACACATGTTAAACAGCTCGCGACAAAAGTTGACCAATTGCTATGAAAGTAGATTTTCTTGAAGATTATCTCTGGCTAATGGGCCAATAATGTTATATTTTATCACTTTTTAGAGAACGTTTATATAGCAGAATTCATATGGACCTGTCTCAAAGGCAGATCGCAGCTAACGATAAAAAAAATCGTTTATAATAAAAAATTAGTACAATTTTTATAAAACGAATGGCTAATATAAAAACATGCAAAAAGACTTTTTGGATTAGATTAACAGAAAAGGAAATTAAGATATGCCAACAAATATTGAATCTTTTGTTAAAACATTGGAATCGGAAGGTGTAGATGCCGGTAGAAAAGCCGCCGAGAAGATCGAGGCCGATGCCCAAAAACAGGCGGAGGAGATAATTGCCGAGGGTAAAGCGGAGGCGGCTCGTATCATCGATGAAGCTGAAGCCGAAGCGCAGAAGATTAAAGCCAGGATGGATTCGTCTCTGGAATTGGCAGCGCGTGATGCGATTTATATGCTTCGTGAAAAACTGAGTCAGCAATTGAACGTGCTACTGAAATGGAATGTCGAAAAGGCTCTCAGCGACGAAGAAACACTTGCAGCAGTGATACGTCAGGTTATCCCAGCATATGTGAAGGCGGATTCGGAAAAAAAGCTGACGGCAGAGGTTAATCTTTCCAAAGAATTGAAAAGCAGATTGCTGGAGAGCGCGCTTAGAGAGCTTACACATTCGATTAAGAATCAGAATGTTCAGATAGATGTCAAACATAATCTGGCTAAATCCGGCTTCGAGTTCAAGATAGAGGGTTCGACCGTGGAGGTGAGTACGGAAGCTGTTACGTCGTTGTTGGCCGAAATGATCGATCCTGATCTGAGGCAATTTCTTGAGAAATCGGAAGATAACAGTAATTAACACGGTTTAACGAATCCGGGGTGAATTTTTTAAAAACCAAATTAGAAATGAATAGTATCCGTCGTTACGAATATCTGTTAAGTGCTCTTCCGGCTTTGGAGCCGATTGGAAGCATTCCACCGATGAGCAAGCGCGAAATGTTGGAGCGAATTATCGAGGCGAATGGTCCGGTCGAAAGTGTAGAGATACTTCTTTTGGGCGATGATCTTGTGCAATACGAGGCTTTATTGGCCGAAGAAGTCATGCCGGATGAGATCGACCTTGCTGTTATCTCTCTTGATAAGGCCGAGAGCGAGTCCGTGCTGCCGGCATTCCTTTTGCCTGAAGAACAATCCCATGAGCAGGAAAATAAACGCATCTCCGTCGATGATATGTGGTCCCGGTACTTTCGTCATGCCGCATTTATAGCGAAACGAACACGCAGCGGTTTTTTAAAAGCCTGGATCGGTTATGAAGTAGGTCTTCGCAACGCTTTGGTTACAGCCCGCGCCCATATCCTCGATTTGGATTCTGCCGCCTATTTGATAGCGCCGGAACTGGCGGATCAGGAAAAAGATTATAGTTACATCATATCAGCCTGGTCAGCGGATTCTAATCCTCTTAGTGCTCTTGAGATACTGGATAAGGCGAGGTGGGGTTGGCTCGAGGAAAATGGCAGATGGTACAGCTTTACAGCATGTGAGATAGAAGTGTATGCTGCCAAACTTATACTTCTGCATCGCTGGCGGCGGATTTTATCGGAAAAAAAACAACATAAAAAAACCGATGTAGTGCAGGTTTGATTAGATTAACATAATGTCGATATTGCTTTATAGTGAGGAATTATTGTGAAGGGACGAATAAAAGCCGTGTTTGGAAATATGGTCGTTGCTCAAACTGATGATCGTGTCATCAAAAATGCCATAGGTTATTGCGTACGCAACGACGGAGTGAAGCTTCTCTGTGAGATTATCCGTGTGCGCGGCGATTCGGTTGACCTCCAGATATTCGAAGAAACCCGAGGTCTGCGAGTAGGGGACGAGGTGGAATTTCAGGAGGAAATGCTCTCGGCCGTATTAGGTCCGGGCCTGCTGGGTCAGATATATGACGGGCTTCAGAATCCGCTGCCGGAATTAGCGGAGAAGGTAGGGTTTTTTCTGCAGCCGGGTAATTATATTCATGCACTTGACACTGAGCAAAAATGGGATTGGACCCCGAAGGTTAAATCCGGTGCTGTAGTTCGCCCCGGCGATGCCCTTGGCAGCGTACCGGAAAGAATATTCGAACATAACATTATGGTCCCCTTTGGCTGGGAAGGCCAATATACGGTTGAATCCGTTGTTGAGTCGGGTTCTTATCCTATTACCAAAGAAATTGCGGTCCTGACCGATGAATCAGGCGGTAAACATTCTGTGACTATGGAGCAAAACTGGCCTGTCAAGCGTCCGTTATGCGTGGCCAAAAGACGTTTACTGCCGACGAAACCCATGGTAACAAGCGTCCGTATTATCGATTCGATGTTCCCGATCGTTCGTGGCGGGACGTATTGTATTCCGGGACCTTTCGGCGCCGGCAAAACCGTACTGCAGCAAATTACTTCTCGCCATGCCCAGGTCGATATCGTAATAATAACCGCCTGCGGCGAAAGAGCGGGTGAGGTTGTCGATACTATTCGAGAATTTCCTGAGTTGCAGGATCCGCGTACCGGGCGCAGCCTTATGGAGCGAACAATCATAATCTGTAATACTTCAGCTATGCCTGTGGCGGCCCGTGATGCTTCCGTATATACGGGTGTGACTCTGGCGGAATATTATCGTCAGATGGGTTTGAATGTTCTTCTTTTAGCCGATTCGACCAGCCGTTGGGCTCAGGCTATGCGGGAAATTTCAGGGCGTTTGGAGGAGATACCGGGCGAAGAGGCATTTCCGGCATATCTCGAAAGTCGCATCGCGAGTTTCTATGAGCGGGCCGGGGCAATCGAATTGAATGACGGGCGTATAGCATCAGTCACCATTGGTGGTACGGTAAGTCCCGCCGGAGGAAACTTCGATGAACCCGTTACTCAGGCCACACTAAAAGTCGTAGGCGCTTTTCACGGTCTGAGTCGGTCCCGCAGTGACGCGAGACGCTATCCGGCGATTGATCCGCTGGATAGCTGGAGTAAATATGTCGGTATCATTGATCCTAAAAAGGTAACAAAAATCAATCAAATGCTCAGACGTGGCGATGAAGTTCGACAGATGATGACGGTAGTCGGCGAGGAAGGAACGCCTATCGAGGATTTCACGATAATGCTCAAGGCGGAATTTTTCGATTCCGCCTACCTGCAGCAAAACGCCTTTGACGATGTTGATGCTGCTACCTCGACGGATCGGCAGCGGTTTGTTTTCGATAAGATACTGGAAGTTGTTGAAACAAATTTTGATTTCGAGAATAAAGACGAAGCACGTCGTATATTTAAGAAAATCAGCAGCATGTTTTTTAACTGGAACTACGCTCCCTGGGATCCGAGTGTCGTTTCCGAATCTGAAAGACAGGATGAGCCACTTGATAAATCTCATAAAAAAGAGGATCGGGAAACCGAGCGAGGTAACTTTAAGGAAATGCTCGATCAGATTGACCGGTACATCAAGTCGCTTCTTGACAAAACGAATGATTCTATACAAGACGAAGAAAAAACAGAGAATGAACTCGAAGAGGTAACGGCGTAAATTCATATACGATGAACAACTTTTTTGGGATATAAATTCTAAAGATTTCAAAGCAAAAGAAAATAAGATAACGCTTAATAATATAAGGGCGATTCATAATGAGAGTATTTTATGATGAAATTTCAAAGATTGCCGGTAACGTCGTAACCGTCAAGGCTCAGGGAATAGGTTACGACGAACTGGGTGTTATTACGACAGACCGCGGTTCCTCACTTGCTCAGGTTATCCGTCTCGAAGACGATCAGGTGAGCCTCCAGATATTTGGCGGAACCGAAGGAGTTTCCACGGGGGATAAAATTAGATTCCTTGGTCATTCTTTTCAGGTGCCTTTCAGTGATGCTTTACTTGGAAGAGTTTTTGACGGATCCGGACGCCCGAGGGACGGCAGGGCCGAGGTCAAAGCGGATGCAGTAGAGACCGGTTCACCTGCGGTGAATCCGATAAAGCGTAGAGTTCCCGATAAAATGATACATACACGGATCCCGATGATTGATATTTTCAATACGCTGGTGGGCTCACAGAAGCTGCCTATTTTTTCCGTGGCCGGCGAGCCGTACAATGACGTGTTGGCACGAGTTGGTATGCAGGCCGATGCAGAGGTCATTATTCTCGGTGGAATGGGTTTGCGTCACGATGACTATCTGACATTCCGCCATCGTTTTGATGAGGCCGGTGTGTTGGGGCGAACTATTATGTTTATTCATACCGCCGCCGATCCTGTTGTGGAATGTCTGCTTATACCCGATCTGGCATTGGCCGTAGGCGAGCAATATGCCCTGCAGGGTAAAAATGTTCTCGTGCTCCTTTCGGATATGACGGCTTTTTCGGATGCTCTTAAAGAAATTGCCATTACAATGGAGCAGGTACCTTCCAACCGGGGCTATCCGGGCGATTTGTACACACAGTTAGCCCGGCGATACGAAAAGGCCGTGGATTTTGACGGTGCGGGCGCAATGACCGTATTGGCTTGCGTAACAATGCCGGGCGACGATGTCACCCATCCCGTCCCGGATAATACTGGTTATATTACCGAAGGCCAGCTCTATTTGCGTAACGGCCGTATCGAGCCGTTCGGTTCCTTGTCACGTTTGAAACAGTTGGTCAACGGCGATACAAGGGACGACCATCGTTCTATTATGAACGCCTGTATTCAGCTTTATGCCCAATGCGAAGAAAGCCGGGAAAAACGGGAAATGGGCTTCGAATTATCCGAATGGGACGAGCGGTTATTAAAGTACGGCGATATGTTCGAAGATAGGATAATGAATCTGAATTTGAATATAGAGCTTTTCGATGCCCTGGATGAATGCTGGAAAATTCTCGCCGAATGCTTCCAGCCGGAGGAAACCGGTATCAGGGATAATATTATCGAAAAACACTGGCCGAAAAAGACTCCTCAAAAAGAGCCGGAAAAAATCCTTGAGCCTGTACAGGTATAGAAAAATCCGAAAAATATGGCCAAACGAAAGATAAAATATACGCGAACGGAACTCAAGCACCAGCGTGATGCGCTGGCTCGCTTCAAGCGTTATCTGCCGACCTTGAAGCTAAAACAACAGCAGATACAGGGTTCTATAGTTCAGACTCGCGAAATATTTAACGAACTGTGGGAAGAAGCGGAAGCTACGGCAAAAATCATCGTTGTATATGAAGGTTTGTTTAACAGCGTAGCGGCACTTAATTACAGAAAATTAGCACAGCCGGATAAGGTTAATACATCGACCCATAGTATTGCCGGGGTATATGTTCCGAAATTTGAAGATATCGTCTTCCCTAAAAGCGATTACAGCCTCTTCGGGACCGTCCCCTGGGTTGACAGGGCTCTGGCCGATTTGCGCAAGCTCAATCAACAAAGAGCCGAACTTGATATTCTGCAGGAATGCCTTGACCTGTTACAGGCCGAGTTGAAAAAAGTAATGCAGCGTGTCAATCTTTTTGAAAAAGTCATGATTCCGGATACTCTTGAAAAAATTCGCCGGATTCGTATCGCGCTGGGTGATCAGATGACCGCCGGTGTGGCACGGGCCAAAATAGCCAAGGCAAAATTAGAGCAGAAAGAGCATGAAGCCTCAATGGAGATTGCTACTGTATGATAGTACCTATGTCCAAAGTCTATATCGTTACACAGAGCTATAATCATGCCCGACTTTTGGAGGTGCTTGCGCAGCTTGGAGTCGTTCATGTAGAGCCGGTGGAACCCGAAAAGGCGATTGCCGCGGAACAAACCATAAATACGCTCTCGATTCTTGATAAGGCTGTACAAATTCTGCGGACAATAGAACCTTCCGACGAATCCCCCGAAATTTCTCCGATTGAGGCGGCTAAGGAAACCCTTCATATTCACAAAACAATGGCGGATGAAAAAGACCGCTTAGCTACTCTGCACCGCAAAGCCGAGCAGTTAAAGATTTGGGGCAACGTAGAGCTGCGGCAGCTTGAACGACTCCGTTCGGACGGGATTAAAATCAGGTTCTTTTCCGTATCTAAAAAAGATATTCCCGGACTTGAGGCCGAGTGTATAGAAACCGTAGCCGAGCAATCCGGGCAAAATGTGCTGATTGCTGTAATTGACCGAACCGGCCGGTTCAAGACGCCAGAAGGAGCGAAGAAAGTCCTCTGGCCGAGTATGGATCTTCCGATGGTAAAAAAAGAAGCCGCCCGTGTAGATGCCTCTCTTAAAAAACATAATGAGCGTTTGTCCGAGCTGGCTAATTTGATAGAAGCGATTCAACAACAGAGAAAGCATTATCAAACTCAGGCGGATTTCTCAATTGTCCAGCGAAGTGGTCTTTCAAGTGACGCATTGTTTGCCCTGCAGGGCTGGGTGCCTTCACGGAAGTCTGAATCACTATCGGAACATCTTAGTGAGCACAATATTACAGCGGCCGTCGAAATCCTGTCTGTCAATCAGGATGAAGAACCGCCGACATTGGTTGAATATCCGGGCTGGACCAAACCAATCAAGGGACTTTTCGATATGCTCGGTACAGTCGCCGGGTATCGTGAGTTTGACGTTTCGGCTCCTTTTATGCTGGCGCTGCCGATTTTCGCCGCAATGCTCATCGGTGACGGCGGGTATGGGGCGGTTTTATTCTTCGGTTTGTTGCTGGGATATAAAAAAATCTCACCGTCTTTGGGGCGGGATTTTACTAAATTACTTATCATTGTCGGGGCGGTTTCCCTTATTTGGGGATTTTTATGTGACAGTTTCTTCGGGGCCCCTCTGCTTCATAAAGCCCTGATACCTGTTAACATGACGGACAAATCTCGTTTTATGCTTATGAACATAAGCTTTACTATGGGAGCCATACATTTGAGTATCGCTCAATTGTGGCAGGCGTTTAAGTTTTTCCCGGATTTGCGTTTTCTCGGTAAGGTTGGCTGGGCGATTTTTATCTGGGGAATGCTTGGTGTCGTTAAGATGTTTGTCTTGAGCGGAAGTATTGCCTGGAGCACCCCGTGGCCTTATTTTTTAACTGTAGGAGCGGCATTGGCGATATTGTTCAATTCCCCGAGCAAAAATATTTTCAAAATGGTACTGTTGGGATTAGCCAACTTTCCCTTATCCATGCTGGGAGCGTTTTCCGATGTCATCAGCTATGTTCGCCTGATGGCGGTGGGACTTGCCAGCGGTGTTCTCGCTGCCAGCTTTAACGATTTGGCGTTGAATTCCGGCTCGTGGCTCATTGCGGCACCTACTTTAATACTTGGACATTCGCTGAACCTCGGTTTAGCCATGATTGCGCTGTTTGCACACGGCGTTCGATTAAATATGCTTGAATTTTCCAACAATCTTGGTATGCAATGGATTGGTTATTCGTATAAACCTTTTAAAACGATACAGGAGTAAAATAAAATGACTGCACTTAATTTAATTGGCGATGTTTCGACAAACAGCATATTCAATGTTCTGGCCCAGTCCGGCTTGGGTTCGTCGTTCTTCGGGCAAATCGGTGTTGTATTAATGTTGGGTATGGCGGCTTTCGGAAGTTCCGTTGGTATCGGAGCGGCCGGGCAATCTGCCGCGGGGGCCTGGGGCAAGGAAGGCAAGGCGGGCAAGACTCTCAGCTTTACGTATATTATTCTTTTGGGTATGCCTATCAGCCAGACTCTTTATGCCATGATTGTTATGAACAAAATCGGCGATGTATTACAAGATCCTATGACCGCCGCAGCTAATGCTGGATTACTCCTGGGAATTGGTATTGCAACGGGACTTGGTGAAATGCTCTCTGCATGGATGCAGGGTCTTATCGGTGCCGCCGGTATCCGTTCGCTGAGCGAAAGCGAAGGCAAGGGTTTTGCATTCCTGCTGATAGCGATGGGTATTGTTGAAACAGTGGGTATTTTTACGATGGTCTTTTTGCTGGGCATGATTCCGGCACTTCCGGAAGCGGCGGCAGCTATGCCTTAAGCAGCATAATAAAATAATTAAAAAATCACCGAATCCGGGCATCACACCCGGATTCTTTTTTTTGGGTTTCTTTCAGATTCAGTTATACCAATTCTGATTAATAAGTGCGCTGGGCATATTTAGTAAAGCAAACTGATTTGACTATTTCCTTATCAAGGACAGCTTTTTGCCACGCATCAACCGCAGCAAGGCGAAGTGCATCATAATCG
>Ga0272441_10000883_pt1 | contig 65709 bp, 87 predicted proteins | sample SSMProp6N_FD_193582 | JGI IMG/M metagenome (GOLD analysis project Ga0272441, IMG submission 193582) | Marine sediment archaeal communities from Little Sippewissett salt marsh, Falmouth, MA, United States - SSM-Prop-6N | ecosystem: Environmental > Aquatic > Marine > Wetlands > Sediment ... | reverse complement strand
AATAAATCTTATTTTGCATATAATTTTTTCTTAGAAAATATCGAGACTTTAGATAGTTTTCCTGTTTTCCAAGATCAACCTGGAATAAGAAATAATATTCTTGGAGATGATCCCATAGCTAAAACCTCTATAACAAAAGTAGATGATTATGAAATTCATAGTTTCCAAGAACTTAAAAATACAATTGTTGAAAATTATAATCCTGGAGATGAGGTGAATATAGAAGTTAAAAGAAATGGAGGGATTGTCAATTATGAAATTGAATTAGGAGAAGATTATGAAAATCCAGGAATGCCGGTTATTGGAGTTGTATTTGATGGGGGAGTAGAGGGCTGGAGAAGAGTTTTGTATGATGTTGTTGAAATGAATTATCTTAAAGATCCTAGTACTTACTATGCCCCTAAGGGAGATTCTCAGACAATACAATTCTTTTTTGATTTATTATGGTGGTTGGTTTTAATTAATATAAGTGTGGCTTTAGTAAATATGCTTCCTGTTGCGATTTTTGATGGTGGAAGATTTTTTTATCTTAGTGTTTTAGGTCTAACTAAAAGTGAAAAGATTGCAAAAGCAGCTTTTAAGTTTGTGACTATCTTATTCTTATTAATTCTTGTCCTCCTTATGTTCTTATGGGCAGTTAACTTAGGCATTTTATAATAAAATGATCTCAAAGAAAAATCTAGAAATATTAAAAAAACAGCATTATGCAATTGCTGGAAAGCATTCTTGTATTCAAATATGCAGATGGACAAAAAAAAGTTTGATTGACGAGGGAGTTTGCTATAAGGAAAAATTTTATGGCATCAAGAGCCATAGGTGTGCAGAGATAAGTCCAAGTGCAGTCTGGTGTCAGAACAAATGTTTGCATTGTTGGAGAGCTATTGAAAATACGCAAAAAGGTAAACTAGATAAAAAAAAGGTGGATATGCCCAAAGAAATAATTAAAGAATGTTTAATAGGAAGAGAAAAACTTCTTTCTGGTTTTGGAGGCAATAAAAAATTAAACAAGAAAAAATTCAAAGAAGCTCAACTTCCTAATCAGTTTGCAATAAGTTTGATTGGTGAGCCAACTCTTTATCCTTATATCTGTGAGATGGTAAAGATGTTAAAGAAGGAAAAAAAATCAACATTTATTGTAACCAATGGGTTAAATCCAAATGTTCTAAAAGAAATGCAAAAGAAAAAATGTCTTCCTACTCAATTATATATAAGTTTGAATACTCCAAATAAAGAACTTTATGATAGATGGCATAGATCTTCTGAGAAAAATGCTTGGAAAAAATTTAATCAAAGTCTTGAGATAATGAAGAATCTTAAAACAAGAACCGCAATAAGAATGACACTTGTTAGAGATTTGAATATGGCTAAGGAACAAGCGAATGATTTTGCCAGGCTTTTGAAAAAAGCTTCTCCAATGTTTATAGAAGTTAAAGGATTTATGTCTGTAGGGTATGCAAGAAAGAGACTTGGATATGAAAAAATGCCAAATTGGAAAGAGGTTCAAGATTATGCAAAACTAATTGCTAAAGCAATTAATTATAAGATTTTAGATAAGCATGAGTTTTCAAGAGTTGTTCTTCTTGGAAAGAGCAAAAAAGATATGAAGATTAAAGGTAATGAAATATAGAACAACAATATTTATAAACTCATATGAATCCTTGTTCATATGAAAAAGACAACTTATCATATTTTTTTTAGCAATTTAGCTAATCCATTGAGGGTTAATATCATCTCGTGTTTAAAAGAAAAGAATCAAAGCGTTTCAGATTTAGGAAAAAAACTTAAATCTGAACAAAGCAAATTAAGCCATGCTTTAGCTAATTTAAGGAGTTGTAATATTGTTTATGTTAAGAAAAAAGGTAAAGAAAGAATTTATTCCTTAAATAAAAAAACAATTCTTCCCATATTAAATCTTATAGATAAACACGCTAAATTAAATTGTAAGGGAAATTGCAAATTTTGCAAAAATTGTCACTAAAAATGAAAAAAATATATTTAGATAATGCTTTAAACTTTCTTAAAAAGACAAGTTTAATCAAAGAACTAAACTTTTTAAGAAAAAGTTTTATCAAAAAACAATTATCAAAATGAAAAAAATATATTTAGATAATGCTGCGACAACTCCTGTTGATGAAAATGTAGCAAAGGTTATGAAGGAATATATGCTTGAGAAATATGGAAATGCTAGTTCTGTCCATCTTCTCGGTCAAGAAGCAAAAAGAGCAATGAATGAAGCAAGACATATTATAGCCAGAAGTATAAATGCAAAAGATAATGAAATCTATTTTACAGCTGGAGGAACAGAAGCAAATAACTGGACATTAAAGGGCCTTTTCTTTGCCAATTCTCATAAAAAACATATCATAACTACAAAGATAGAACATGATTGTATCTTAAATGCTTCAAGATGGTTAGAAAAACAAGGAGCAGTAGTCACTTACCTGGATGTTGATAAAGAAGGAAGAGTAAATCCAAAAGATGTTGAAGATGCTATTGGCCCTGATACTCTTGTTGTTAGTGTTATACACGGAAATAATGAAATAGGAACAATTCAAGATCTCAAAGCAATAGGAGAGATATGTAAAAAACATAATGTTTATTTTCATACAGATGCTTGCCAGTCTCATACAAAAGTGGATATTAATGTTAAGAAATTAAATATTGATTTGATAACAATGAATGCCCATAAAATCCATGGGCCAAAAGGAATAGGAGCATTATATATAAGAGAAGGGACAGATATAACTCCTTTACTTCATGGAGGAGGACATGAAAGAGGTTTGAGATCTGGAACAGAGAATATTCCTGGAATAATGGGTTTTGCAAGAGCTATAAAAAATTCCAAATCAAAGTATGTAAGAAATATGACTAAACTAAGAGACTATTTAATTGAAAAAATTTTAGAAATACCAAATACAAAACTTAATGGAACTAATGGAAAAGAAAGATTGTGTAATAATATTAATATTTGTTTTAATAATATAGAGGGAGAAGCTATTGGAAGTTATTTAGAAGCTTATGGTATATGCAGTTCAACAGGAAGTGCTTGTTCTTCCCATTCTTTAGAAGCAAGCCATGTTTTAAAGGCAATAGGCTTAAGTGATTTAGAAGCTAATTCAAGTATAAGATTAAGTATCAGCAAATATACAACAAAAGAAGATGTTGATTATTTTTTAGATATATTAAAAAAAGTTGTAGAAAAACTAAGAAGAATTTCTCCATATAAATAAGATGGCAAATAAAATATCTAAAAAAATGACTTTTGAGGAAATATTAAATAAACATCCAGAAGTAGCTGAGATTTTATTAGATAAAGGAATGCACTGTATTGGATGTCCTTGTGCATCAGCAGAAACTTTAGAACAAGGAGCAATTATGCATGGTATTGATCCAAACAAACTTATTGAAGAAATAAAAAAGAGTTCAAAAAAGAAAAAATGAATACAGACTATAATAAAATAGTAAAACAACATTTTCTAAATCCTAAAAATTTTGGAGTTATAAAAAATCCAGATTCTATTGGAGAAGTGAAGAATCCTGTTTGCAATGATATTATGAAAGTTTATCTAAAGATTAAAGATAATAAGATCAAAGACATCAAATTTCAAACAATGGGGTGCGGAGCAGCAATAGCTAGTTCAGATATTGCATGCACTTTAGTCAAGGGGAAAACTTTACAACAAGCTATGAAGATAGATAAAAAAAAGATATTGCAAAAACTTAAAGGTTTGCCTAGAATCAAGGAACATTGCAGTTTGCTTGGAGAAAAAGCAATTAAATCAGCTATTTCTAATTATCTAGATAAGAATAAACTTTAAATACTATATTTTTCTATACTAATTATAAAAAGAGAGTAGAATGGAAAAGAAAACAGCTTTGACATTATTAGGAGTAGTATTAGTTGCGTTTGTAATTGGATTATTAGTTAGAAATACTTCGACGGGATATGCTGCATTTAGTTCTTCTGATTGTGATGATATTTTTTTAGAAAGTGGATATGGTATGATGGCTTATTGGACATTAGATGATGCTGATACTAGTGGTTCTACTGCTTATGATGTTTATGGAAGTAAGGATTGTATAATCCATAATGCTCAGACAGGATATGGGGGAGTTGTTGAAGAATCTTATTGGTTTAGAACATATCGTAGTGATTATTTAGAAGCAGAGTCTGGTTTTACTTTAACTAAACCAGAGTTTAGTTTTGCAGCATGGGTTAAAACATATACAGATGATCTTGATAATCGAAGAATATTTACATGGTATAGAAATGGAGGGAGATATTTTGTTTTACAAGGAACTGGCTCGAAAGGTGTTGATTTTACAAATCCAGGTGGAACAGTAGCTGAAAATGGCTGGCAGCTTAATTATGATGTATGGAATCATATTGCTGTTACATATGATGATGGAGATGTTAAGATATATAGAAATGGAGAGTTAACTGAAGAAGGAAGCTTACCAGATTATCAGATATATAATGGTAATTTTTACATAGGTGGAAATTCACTTGTTTCAGGAAATCATTGGAATGGATTGATTGATGAAGCTGCTTTATTTGATAGAGTATTATCTCAAGAAGAGATAGAAAGAATGTATGATAATAGTTTAAATAATAATCAGCATTATTGTGAAATAACTGATTCTGATGGAGATGGAGTTCAAGATAGTGATGATAATTGTCCAAATACTTATAATCCAGGACAAGAAGATACAGGAGAAATAACTGTTATAGAAAGTACAGATATTTATAATCCTGAAGAAAATGATGATTGTATAGAAACAGGATATGGAGAGATATGTTTGACAAGAGGATGTACAGGTCCTGTTTATAATAGAGCTGGAGATTATATTAGATGGAAATGCAGGCCATGTGATAGTCCAGGAATATGGTATAGTTCTGAGTTTGGAAATAATGATAATGCTTGGCAGCAAATGAAAAGTAATTGTTTTGGAGGAGATTTAGGAAATGTTCCTGGAAGAGATATGTGTTTAGAAAATAAGAAAACACTTAATAGATATGATATTAGTTGGACAGGATGGGGAACAGGAGATGGAGGAGGGAATAGTGGAACAGGATATTTTTCATATACAAGAGATGGTTTAACAGGAGAATATATACATGAATTAATTGGAAATGATTATGATGTTATTGAAACAGGATATGGAGCATTAACAATAGCAAGAGGATGTAGAGGCCCTGTTTATAATACAGAAGGAGATTATACTAGATGGAAATGTAATACTTGTAGTGGAGGAGGACAATGGTATAATACTGAATTTGGTAATGATGAGAATGCATGGCAGCAGATTAAAAATGATTGTCTTAGTGGAGATATGACAAATCTTCCTGGAGAAGAGATGTGTTTAGAAAATAAGAAAACACTTAATACCTATGATATTACTTTTGATTCTTGGACAAAAGGAGAAGGAAGTCCTGCTTATGGAAGATTTGCATATACAAGAGGAACTCCAGATGGAGTTGGAGATGCTTGTCAAGGAGGAGATGAGGGAGATGGAGGAGCCCCTTCTGGAGGAGGAGGAACAGCAGCACAAACAATTAAAGTAAGTTTTGATGAAATAGAAGATGGAGTATTAGAAGGATTAGAAAAAGGAGATACTCTTGAATTTGAAGTATATAATCCAGATACAGAATCAAGAGAATCGCACAGTGCAAGAGTTGTAAGTATTGATTATATTAATAAAATAGTTACAATAGAAATAAGTTCAAATCCAATCACAGTTACATTAGGGCTTGGACAAAGCAAAGAAGTAGATGTTAATGGAGATGGGATTAATGATGTATTTGTAGAGTTTGTGAGTATAGTTGGAAGAAAAGCAAACATATTCTTTAAGGAACTTGTTCCAAGTGTTGAGGAAGGAGAAGAGGTAATCTCTCCTGTTGTTGATGATGAGGAAGAAGAAAGACAAGAACCAGCTATTGAAACAGAAAAATCTTCTCCTATCTTAAATTATTTAGTATATCTTATCTTGATAGTATTTGTGATATTTATTTTTATAGTATTAGCAACAAAAAAGAAGAAAGTTAAAAAAGAAGTTATTAAAAAATTAAGTCCTGAAGAATTAAAAGCAAGAAAAAGAGCAGCTAAAAAAGCTGCAGAGTCAAGAGCATTAGCTCAAAGAAGAGAAGCCAGACTTAAGACTGAAAAAAGAAAAGCAAGAGAAGCTAGACAAAGATCTGAATTAAGAAAAAAATCAATGATTAGGGCCAAAAGACAAAGAGCTATTGAATCAAAAGAAAGAAAGATACAGGAATTCAAAAGAGAAGCCCTTAGGAAATAAATAACTTTAAAAACCTAATATTCTATTAATTTTTATCATAGACTACATCGTTAAAGCCCTTAATAATATGATTCTGGGTTCAGACGCATTATGTAGGAATCCACCCTTTCTTTAGAAAAGAAAGGCTAGATGCACCCAAAGAAACTAAATTAGATAGTTTATAAAATGGCAGTAAATAAAGAAGAATTTGCAAAAGCTATACAAAATCTAAGAAAGATTGCTGAAGAAAAGAAGAGAAACTTTGATCAAACAGTAGATTTAATTATAAATCTGAGAGATTTTGATCTAAAGAAAAACCCCTTGAGTCTAATAATAAATCTTAAGCATAAGGTTAAGGATAAAAAAATTGCAGGATTTTTAGAAAAAAAATCTCCAATAATCGACACAATAACAAAAAATGAATTTGATAATTTTAAAGATAAGGTAAAATTAAAAAAATTAATTAAAGAGTATGATTTTTTTATTGCAAATGCAAAACTTATGCCTGCAGTAGCAACTAATTTTGGAAGAGTTCTTGGACCTGCTGGAAAGATGCCTAATCCTCAATTAGGAATAGTTGTAGCTGAAAATGACGACGCTATTAAACAACTTGTTGAAAGAATTGATTCTGTCATAAAGGTAAGGCCAAAAGAAACAAGTATTAAGATTCCAATTGGAAAACAGAGTGATACAGATGCAAATATAGCTGAAAATGCTCTTACTGTTTATAATGAGATATTTAAACACCTTCCAAGAAAAAAAGAAAATCTAAAATCTGTTTTAATTAAATTTACAATGACAAAGCCTGTTAGGCTAAGTTTTTAAAATGGCTGAGAAAAAACCAAAAGCGAGTGTATCAAAAGAAAAGATAGAGAATGTTAAGAAATTATCTGAAGAAATGAAAAAAAGTAAAACAATAATGATAGTTTCTGTAAAGAATTTACCTTCTCCTCAGCTTCAGAAAATAAAAAAAGATTTAAGGGGCAAAGCAGTAGTTAAAATTGCAAAGAAATCTACTTTATTAAGGGCTATTGATGATACAAAGATTCCTGAACTAGTAGGGCTTAAAGAACATATCTTAGCTGATTCTGCAATTGCTTTCTCAGATGAAGATGCATTTGAATTAGCTGCATGGCTAACTGAAAATAGAAATCCTATTGCAGCTAAACAAGGGCAGATAGCTGAAGAAGATATTGATGTTGAACCAGGACCTACAGATCTTATTCCAGGACCAGATATATCTGCGCTAGGGGCTGTTGGATTGAAGGTTGCTGTTGAAGAAGGAAAGATAGCTATTAAAGAACCCAAAGTTATTCTTAAAAAAGGAGAAGAAGTTTCTCCAGATATTGCTTCTGTTCTTCAGAAATTAGACATAAAACCATTTATGATTGGATTGAATCCCGTTGTTGTATATGATTCTGTTGCAAAAAAGATCTATGTAGGAATCAAGATAGATAAAAAACAAGCTAAAGAAGATTTATTAACATGTCATAGCAAGGCATTAGGATTTGCTCAATCAATAAAATATTATTGTAAAGAAATAATAGGTTATCTTCTTGCAAAAGCTAATTCAGAAGCTGGAGCACTAGAAAAACTTGCCCCTAAGGAAGAAGAAAAACCAGCTGAAGAGAAAAAAGAAGAAGGAACTAAGCCAGAAGAGACAAAAGAAGAAAAACCAGAAAATACCGACGAGAAAACTGAAAAGCCAGGGGAAAATAAAGAAGAAGAGAAAAAAGAACAAGCTCAACAAAATAGTCCAGAGGAGGAACAAAAATCTTAAAAATGAATTTTTCATCTCATAAAAATTTAGATTACAGAAAATTAAATTTCCAGGAGGTAAATTTTTAGATAATGGAATATGTATATGCAGCTTTGTTGCTACACAAATCAGGTAAACCAGTTGATGAAGCAGGACTTAAAAAAGTGATTGAGTCAACTGGAGGACAAGTAGATGAAGCAAAAGTAAAAACCTTACTTGCCAGCCTAAAAGATGTAGATATAGACAAGGAATTAGAAAATGCAAGCGTTGTGGCTGCAGCCCCAGCAGCGGGAGGAGAAAGCGGAGAAGCCCCAGTAGCTGAAGAAAAAGAAGAAGTTAAGACAGAAGCAGCTGCAGAAGGCCTTAGTGCTTTGTTTGGTTAGGCAAATTAATTTTTATTTTTATTAAGCCTAGCCAATATTAGTAAGAACTATTTCTTCTTGAAAAGTTTCTTTTCAATTCTATTAAGCTGTTTTCTTATTTCTGAAATCTCTTTTTCAGCTCTTCTATTAACTTTATAATCATATTCTGATCTAAGCCTATCTTTTTGAGCTTGCCTATTCTGGCTCATTAGGATTATTGGAGCCTGAACAGCTGCTAAACATGATAATACAAGATTAAGAATAATAAATGGCCAAGGATCCCAGTTTTGAATATAGGCAGTCAGATTAAGATATATCCATATCGCTATAAAAACTCCTAATAAGGATATAAATGCCCATGATCCTACAAACTGAGTAAGTTTATCAGATGCTTTTTCTCCAATGCTCCATTTATGTTTTGATATAGGGTGTCCTCTTTTTTTAAACATATTTTTATTAATAAAAAAGCATTAATAAAGGTTTTTGTTATTTGATAAGGTTTAAAAATATAACCAGACTAGGATAATTATGCCTCCGTCGCATATGGAAATTAAAATTTCCATCCTTTCAACTCCTAGGAGTATGAAAATAATGGTATTGCACAAAAAGACGGAAGATATGCAATACCTTCATACATGCCTCCGTCGCATAATGGTATTGCACCGGCCTTGAGAGCCGGGCCCTTTGGGGCCTCCCGGTTCGATTCCGGGCGGAGGCGTATTTTTAAAAAAAAGGAGGAAAGAAAATTACAAATCAAATAGTAATTAAACTTAATGAAAAGAAGTTTAAACCCATTTTAGACAAACTTACTGGTGTTGGAAAAGACATATCTAAGAGTTATTCTGAAGTAGCTGGAAAATGCATTTTTTTTGTTGATGACTTCATATCCAGAAAAATACCTGAATTAAATAGTAAGACACAATGGAGTTTTCTCATAGATAATATGAACTTATCAGAAGAACAGAGTCTTATAGATTTCTTAGAAAGATATACTAGGTTTATTAAAGAAAATAAGAATAAATCTAGTAACCAATAGTCACCAAATCTTTAAAAATCATCTTTAATTAATTTTGTTATGGCAAATTTAAAAGAGGTTATTAGTAGTTTAGTTGTTATTATAGGAATTACATTAATATTTTTATTTATATGCAAGATAAGCAGTGAAACAGTAACAGCCAACTCAATAATAAGATCAGATGATATCGAAGAAAGTTCTTCTGAAAAATCTAAAATTATTGAGAAACCTATTTGTTATGAGGACGTTTGTGTCAAGTTTAGATTTGTATGTAAAGATGGAAAATTAATTAAAAAAGAATCAATAGAAGAACTTCCTAAGAATTGGCCTATACCTGAAATAAAAGATGAAATATGTAAGGACTAACTAAAAAATCTTTTTAATTTTGAAAAAAAGCCTTCATTTTCCATATCAAATTCTACTTTTTTTCTTAAATCATCATCAATAAGATCATATTTTATCTCTTTTTCTTCTCCTTCTATAATAATAGAAGATTTGTTTTGCATTTGTTTATTAGCTAATCCTATAGCCTTATTCACAGAAGTCCTGCTATATCCCTGACTTAATAAGCTGTATTTTAAAGAATCAAGATCATAACCCTTAGAAAGATTCTTTTTAATATAATCTGCTAATTCCTGATTTTTTGAAAGTGGTTCCTCCATCTTATTATTAACAAATAAATGTTTAAAAATTTTTATATACTCCTGAAGATAAGATAGGTAAATTTATAAAATATAACAAACTTCTCTAGAAAAGAAAAAAGAGGAACTATGATAAATATATTTGAGTTATTAGCCCTGCAAATTCCTGAAAACTTTTTTTTATTATTTGAAATAGGGATGATGATTATAATAGCTGGAATAGTCGGCTTTGTTTTGAAATTGCTTAAGCAGCCTTTAATCCCTTCTTATATTATTGCTGGAATCATTTTAGGACCCCTAGGAATTGGGTTAATTAGGAGCAATGAAACCCTTCTTGTTCTTTCAGAGATTGGAGTAGCTTTTCTTCTTTTTTATGCAGGTATAGAAATGAATCTTAAAAAACTAAAAGAAGTTGGTAAGTCTGTTATTTTTACTGGAATATTTCAAATAGCGATTTTATTTGGTCTTGCTTTTTTTATTTCTTTATGGCTAGGAATCAATAATAAGATTCCAATATATATTGGATTAGTAGTTGCATTTAGCAGTACTATGGTGGTCTTAAAATTATTATCAGATAAAAGAGAGATAAATAGTCTACATGGAAGGATCATCATAGGAATTTTGCTTGTTCAGGATGTAGCAGCTATAATTGCGCTTACCATTCTTACTACTGACCTTTCTATGGCAAGTATGGGTTTAGCCCTTCTAAAAGCCTTAGGATTTGCTATTGTAGCTTTTATATTATCTAAAGCTGTAAATCCTATTTTTAGAATATCTGCTAAAAGTACAGAGCTACTATTATTAACTGCAATAACTCTTTTATTTTTATTTGCTATTGGGTCTTATGCAGCAGGTCTAAGTTTGATTATAGGGAGTTTTTTTGCAGGAATGGCTCTTGCAAACTCTGACTATAGAACAGAAATACAAGGTAAGATTATGCCTTTAAGAGATTTTTTTGCAGTATTATTCTTTGTTGCCTTGGGAATGCAACTAACTCTAATTTCAAGGAAATTTATCATCCCATTAATAATCTTAATACTTCTTGTTATGGTTATTAAACCTTTAGTAATTATGATATTGGTAAGGCTTTCAGGATATAGTAAAAGAACCTCTTATTTAACAGGAAATGCCCTTGCTCAAACAAGTGAATTTTCTTTAATAATTGCTACAATAGGACTTACATTAGGATATATAGACTCAGGATTATTTAGTGCGCTGGTTGTCTTAACAATCATTAGTATGGCTTCTACTAATTATTTTATAAATTATAATCAGAAATTTTTTAATTTATTTGGATGGCCTCTAAATGTTTTCAAAAGATTGCATTCAAATAAAGAAGTACAGGAATATTCTAATTCTGCTTCAAAAAAGATTATATTATTGGGATGTCATAGGATGGGAAGCCTCTTCTTAAGATATCTCTCTAAAAAAAGAGAAGAAGTTCTTATTGTAGATTATGATCCTTCTATAATCAAATCCTTAGCAGAAAAAAAGATATCCTGTATTTATGGAGATTTTACAAATTCAGAAGTCTTAGAAAAAATAAATTTCAAGGCAGCAGATTTAGTTGTTAGCACTATTCCAGATATAGAAGGAAATTTGCTAATCCTTAAAAAGATAAAGGATTCTAATAGTAAGGTCATATTCATAGCCACTGCTGAGAGGATAAGCAATGCCGAGGAATTATATAGACAGGGAGCAGATTATGTTCTTCTTCCAAAGGTGATAAGTGGAGAAATTGGATTTAATCTAGCAAGAAAACTTATGAAGAATAAACAAAATATTAAGAAAATGAAGAAAGATCAAAAAGATTATCTTAAGAATATTCATCATCTATTATCAGAATAACTAATATCTTATTGGTTTGAATTTTTTATAAAAACTTAAAGCATCTCTCATTCTTATCCTTGAATCAGAATAAATAGTAAGTATTTTTTCTCCTTTTTTAACATTATCTCCCACATGTTTATATAAGTCAATGCCTGCTCCCTTATCCATTGGACTTCCTGCTATGGATCCAAGAAGGTTAGTCTTTTTATTATCTATTGACTTGATTTTTGAAGATTTAGTGGCCAGAATATGTTTTTTGAATTTCCCTAATCTAGACTCTATTTCACTTATAGTGGGAACTTCTCCTTCTTGAGCCTTTATTATTTGATGGAATTTTTCAAGAGCCTGTCCTGAATCAAGTATTTTCTTAGCAAGTTTTATTCCTTTTGATTTTTTTGCCTTTCCACTTAATTCTAGAATCTTTCCTGCAAGAAAAAGAGATTTTTCTTCTAAATCTTTTGGAGAATTTACATTTCTATTCAAAATAGAGATTATATCTCTTATCTCTAATAAAGGGCCTATCCCCCTTCCTATTGGTTGAGACCCATCAGTGAGAAAAGCCTTAAGTTTCATATTAAATTTCTTGGCGAGTTTTTCAAAATTCTTTTTTAAGATTATTGCTCTTTCTTTATCTACCTTGGCTCCTTTTCCATGAGGAATATCTATAACAACATATTTACTTCCCACTGAGATTTTTTTGCTTAATATACTAACTAAAAGCTGGGATTCTGGATCTAAGTTGAGAATTCTCTCTATTTGAATTATTTTATCGTCAGCAGGAGATAACTTTAAGGCACCTCCCCAAATCATACAGGCATTAGTCTTTTTAACAATTTTTTTAAGATCTTTTATTGAAAACTCTATCCTTGCAATAGCTTCTATATCGTCAGCAGTTCCTGCTGCACTTGTTATGGCTCTTGAGGAGGTCTTAGGCATTATTAATCCTGTAGCAGCACAAATTGATACAACTATTGGAGTGGTTCTATTTCCAGCAACACCTCCGATACTATGTTTGTCTACTACCTTTCCCTTAAGTTTTATTGTTTTTCCAGTAGAGACAATGGCTTTTATCATATTTTCTATCTCTTCCATAGACATCCCGCACTTATAAATAGAAGAAACAAAATAAGCTATTTCAGCTTCGGTTAATGCATTTCCAACAATATCTTTTATTATCTCTTTAATCTCTTGTTTGTCTAATGTTTTACAATCTAATTTCTTTCTAATAAATATTGTACTTTCTGGTTCTCTTGCTAGACTTACTTCTACCTTCTCTCCTTGTTTAAGTTTTAACTCTTTTACAATCTCATCTGATACTGCCACTTCTTTTTCCTTTATAATACTCAGAGCAGTATCAATAAGAGAGATAACATCCTTCTTACCCTTAGATATATTAATACGTTCAGATACATGAACATTTATCTTGTCTGCTGTTTTCTCATTTAAGATAGCGATGGGTTTACCTGCTAAGAAGCCTAAAATTTTTACTTTTAATTCCATAATTTAACCTTTTTTTATTTTTTATAATTGTTTGTCTCTTTAAAGATGATACTCTTAAATCTTTTTTCTTTATAAAATTCTATTATCAAGAAAAGATAAGCTATTATTAAAGGGCCTAATATAAGTCCTATCACTCCAAAAAAATACAATCCTCCAATCATTCCGATTAGCACTACTGCTGAATTCATTTTTGTTTTTCTTGAGACGATTTGAGGCCTAATTAATGCATCAATCCAATTTAAAATTAATAAAGCATATAATAATAATCCTATTCCAGCTCCTATCTTTCCTGTAAGAAATAAATATATGTCTATAGGTATCCAAATTAACCAAGGACCTATAACTGGGATAACCCCTGCCAACATAGATAAGAACATTAATAATAAAGCATTCGGAACCCCAAAAACAAAATATCCTATTCCTGCAACAATTCCCTGAATAACACCTACAACTACCTGACCATAAAGAATAGATCCTGTTACTTGTTCAAATTTTAAGTAAAATTTATTTTGATATTCTTTTGGAAAAGGAGATATAGATAAAAAATATTCTTTGAGTTCTTTTTGATCCCTTAACGCAAAAAAGAAAGTAAACAAGATGATGATTGTCTGAAAAAGAATATTTGGAAAATTTAGAATTATTTTTTTGAGAGTGTTAGAGATAAGACTTGCAATAGTTGAAGCAAAAGTGCTTGTTATAGCTTCTATATCTGCAGCTAGAGTAGGAGATTCAAAAAGATAAGGAAATAATTCTCTAATATAAAAAGAAGGATCTGCATTCCTAATAGAGAGATAAAAATTAACAAATTCTCTTGAAAGAAAAGGAATCAGCAATACCATCGGCAGAAGTAGAATAATAACTAAACATAATACGATGATTAATGCAGAAAGATTTTTGGATTTAATCTTTTTATTTAACTTTCTAAAAAGAGGGTAAAATATGTAGGACAAAACAAGACCAAAAAATACTGCTAATATGATTGGTTTCACTATAAGGAAAGATAAAATGATTAGGACTACAACTAAAATCATTATCATAGTTCTTCTAAATTCTTTTTCTTCCATGATTAATTAGGGTTAATAGAATTTATAAATGTTGCCTAGAAAATATATAATAAATCCTATTCATCTTAGGAGTTAGATTTAAAAATAGTAGAATATAGATTAAGATATGGATTGTTTTATAAAAAAAATATTTGATGGGAAAGAAGATGGTCTTGTTCATAATCAATTTCAAAAATTTTCTCGAGGAGAATTTAAGGATAAGGCAATGATAATTGCTAAAAAATCCAAGGATAAATATACTATTTCAACTACTCCTGAATTTTCCAATGAATTCGTTAGGATACTAGCTGAGAAACTTGGAGATGAAAAAGTAGAAGTTAAAGGCCCTATTGTTTCAACAAGAGATCTCACAGGAGAATTAGATTTTCAAGATAAAAAACAATTTGCAGGAGTCAAACAGTATATAATTGATAGAGAGATGTCAGGAAGTGAGATGATTTCTTTGTTAGACAAACTTCCATTAAGTCATTTTGGATTAAGTTTTAAGGTTGGAGATACAGAGCTTAAAATAAAACCAAAGATGCCTAAAAGTGGAAAACCAAGTTCAAAAGGAGATGCAAAACCTAAGGTAGACTTTTGCAAGCTAATAACTCCAGATAGAGAAATTGTTGAGGATCTCTTATTTGATATTCCTGATTTTAAAAAAGTCCAGATAAGCCATGATTTTATTATTACAGATATAATCTTGCCTGAAGGAGAGACTGATTTTGCTAAGATAAGAGAGATGGCTAAGAGAAAAGGAAAGGTAGTAAGGAAAATAAAAGTTGATGATTATCCTGAAGATGTTAAGGAAGCAGGATTTACTGCTTAGAAACCCTTATAAACCCTAATTTTCATTTATTTTTATGAGTTACATAGTATTTTATGTAACACCCAATAGAGTTTCTGACAACAGCTCATAGGGAGTTAGTTCAGAAATCCAGATTAAAGATCTGAAGGGATTTCTTTAGAAATCGCTTTAATATATTAAAATATGGGAAGAAAACAAGGACCTAGACATGGAAGTTTACAATTTTGGCCTAGAAAAAAAGCCAAAAAAATATTACCTAGAGTTAACTATAAATTTTTATCAACAAAAAAAGAAAAGCCAGGATTTTTAGGATTTATAGGATATAAAGTTGGAATGAAATCTGCTTATGTCAAAGATTCTACACCTGATTCAATGACAAAAAACAAGAGGATAACTATTCCTGTAACAATTATCGAGTGCCCGACTATGAAGATTTTCTCTATAAGATTTTATAAAAATAATAAAGTTGTAAAAGAAGTAATCAATGAAAATATTGATAAAGAATTAAAAAAGAGAATTAAGCTTCCTAAACAAGCAAAAACAAAAGAGCAAATAGAAAAAATTGAAAAACAAGGAGATTTTGATGATTTAAGAGTAATTGTTTATTCACAAGTTAAAAAAATAGGCCTTAAGAAAAATCCAGATATAATAGAGTTAGGATTAAGTGGAAGTAAAGAAGATAAACTAAAAATAATCAAAGAAAATCTTACTAAGGAGATATCAATAAATAATGTTTTTGAACTTGGATTAGTAGATATAAGGGGTTTGACTAGGGGAAAAGGCTATCAAGGCCCTGTAAAAAGATTTGGAGTAAGATTAAGGGTCAGAAAAGCTGAAAAAGGTCAAAGAAAAGTAGGATGTATTGGCCCATGGCATCCAGCTCGAATAAGCTTTAAAGTTCCTTTTGCAGGACAATTAGGAAATTTTTCAAGGATAACTTATAATGGACAGATTATCTCTATTGAAAAAGCAAGTGAAAAAAATTTAACACCTAAATCTGGATTTAAAAAATATGGAAAATTAAGAGGAGATTATATTATATTAAGAGGAAGTGTTCAGGGAGCTGTTAAAAAGCGAATATTAATAACTTCCCCATTACGTCCTAACAAAAAACAATCTAAAAAACAATATGAATTTATAGAACTAAGATGAAAATACAGATATTAGATATAAATGGAAAAAAAGCAAAAGAAATAGAAAGCAAGATATTTGAAGGAAAGATTAGAAAAGATATAACTAAGAAAATAATTGAAACTGAAAAGCAAAGACAAAGATATGCTCCTTCTGAAAAAGCAGGGCAACAAACTTCTGCAGGAGGAAATGTAAGGCATTTAAGACATGCATGGAAATCAGATAGGGGAAGAGGATTAGCTAGGGTTCCTAAAAAAAGAATGTCTGATAAAGGAGAAAGATTTGTGTGGGTTGGGGCAGTTATTCCAAGTACAAGAGGAGGAAGAAGAGCACACCCTCCCCATATTGAAGTTAAGAAAACAAAAATAAATAAAAATGAGTTGATGATAGGCCTTAAATCTTCATTAGCTATGTCTGTTTCTCTTGATTTATTAAAACAAGCTTATTCAAGTCTAGAAGATAGTAAAATTGAAGTAAATCTTCCATTAGTTGTTGATTCAAGGGCACTATCATTAAAAACAAAAGAGTTCCTTGAGGGTCTTAAAAAAATATTAGATAATGATAGTTTGTGGAATATAGCAATCCAGAAAAAAACAAAGAGGGCAGGGAAGGGAAAAATGAGAAACAGGAAATATAAGAAAAATGCAGGATTATTATGTGTTATTGGAAATAAAGATTCTAAAAAAATTAAAGGCATTGATATTAAAAAAGTTAATGATTTGAAAATCAAAGATTTGTCTCCAAATAATAAAGCTAGATTGATTCTTTTTACAGATCAGGCAATAATAGATCTTCAAAAAAGAATAGAAGGAGGAAAAAATGAAATTAAAAACAAGTGAAAAATCAGTCAGACTTATCGAAGCAGAGAATACAATTGTGATAGAGATAAATAGAAAGATGAAAAAACCAGAATTGAAAAAAGAATTTGAAGATATCTTTAAGGTTAAAGTTGACAAGATAAGAACAATTATCAAAGATAATAAGAAAATAGCTTATGTTAAATTAAATAAAGAGAATCCTGCAATTGATATTGCGACTAAATTTGGAATGATTTAAATATGGGAAAACGAATAATAAGCCAAGCTAGAGGAAAAGGGAGCTTTACCTATAGGATAAGAAAAAAAGCATTTAGATATAGATTAGGATATCCTGGATTAAATTTTAAAGGAAGTGCTCAAATTACTAAGCTGATAAATTCTCCTGCACATTCAGCCCCTATTGCTAAATTAATTATTGATAAAAAAGTTTTTTATATCCCTGCTGCACAAGGTTTATATGAAGGCCAGACAATTGAAATAAATAATGGGGGATTAGAAAAAGGAGATATTGTCATGTTAAAAGACATTCCAATCGGTACAAGGATATTTAATATAGAAAAAAGACCTGGAGATGGGGGAAAGATGGTAAGAACTAGTGGAGGATTCTCCACTTTATCAAAAAAAGATGAAAAAGGAACTTTTGTACTTATGTCAAATAAAAAAGAAATCAAATTAAATGAAAATTGTAGGGTCACAATAGGGACTATAGCTGGGCAAGGGAGAAAAACAAAGCCTGTCATCAAAGCAGGAAAAAAACATCATATGATGAAAGCAAGAAGTAAAAAATGGCATACCACTTCTGCTGTTAAAGTTAATATTATAGATCATCCATTTGGAGGTGGAAGAGGAAAAAGGATTAAAAGTAAGATTGCAAAAAGGGATTCCCCTCCTGGAGCAAAAGTAGGACATATATCTCCAAGAAAAACAGGTAAAAGAAAGGGGAGGAGAAGATAATGGCCATAAGAGATCTTACTTATAGGGGAAAAACAATAGATGAATTAAAACAAATTGATACTAGGGAGTTTGCTAAACTAACTAAGTCAAGAACAAGAAGAACTATATTAAGACAATTTGCAGAAATAGAAAAATTTGTAATTAAATGTAGAAAAAAAACTGAAAAGAAAAAACTAATTAAAACTCATTTAAGACATCTTGTCGTTGTTCCAAAGATGATAGATTATACTATCATGGTCTATAATGGAAAACAGTTTGTTCCTGTCAAGATAGGAATTGAGATGTTAGGGCATAGATTAGGAGAGTTCTCAGTTACTAGAAATAAGGTAGCTCATGGAGCTGCAGGAATAGGTGCAACTAAATCAAGTATGGCAAAAGCTACAAGAAAAGGATAATAAAATGGAAAAAGAAAATAAAAATCAAGAACAATCAAAACCAGAAGAGAAAAAATCAAGAAAACAAGAAGAAAAACCAAAAAAAACAACAGCAATTGTGAATGCAACAGATTTAAGAATATCAACAAAATATTCAACAGCAATATGTAAGATGATAAGAAATCACAAAATAGAAAATGCAGTTAAAATGTTAGAACAAGTACTCTCATTTAAAAGACCTGTTAAAACAAATAAAATGGAAGTGGGCCATAAATCTGGAAGAGGGATAATGGCAGGAAAATATCCTATTAATGCTGTTAAGGAATTTATTAGATTATTAAAACAATTACAAGCAAATGCAATAGCAAATGAATTAGAGATAGAGAATTATGGTATTTTTTGTAAGGCAGACCAGGCAAGCAGACCTTATAGGAGAAGGGGGATGCGTTTTAAAAGAACACATGTTACATTAAAACTAATGCCTATTAAAAAGAAAGGAGAAAGAAAAAAATAAAAATGGATGAGAAAAAATTTGTTCAGTTTAAGAAAGAAGAATTAGCAATGAGAAAGTATATTTGGGATAATCTTGGAAAAGGTAAAATAAGTTCTATAAAAGTAGAATATACTCCTGTTGGAGAAAAAATAATTGTCTCAACAGATAGGCCTGGATTAATTATTGGTTCAAGGGGATCTAAGATTAATGAATTAACAAGAAACTTAAAACAAAGATTTAAACTTGAAAATCCAAATATAGAAATAGAAGAGATAGAGAATCCAGATTTTGACGCACAATTAGTGGCTGATAGAATCGCGATTGAATTAGAAAAATTAGGAAACCTTAAGTTCAAGACCATAGCCTATAGGGAGCTTTCTAGAATAATGAGGGCCGGAGCATTAGGAGTAGAATTGAGATTAAGTGGGAAGCTTCCAAGTGATAGGGCAAGAACTTGGAGATTCACTCAAGGATATCTAAAAAAGGTAGGAGATAGCGCAAAGGTTGTTAATACTGCAAGTGCAACTGCCCTTACCAAATTAGGAATTACAGGGATTACAGTAAGCATATTATCCCCAAAAGCAAAAATCCATGATAAAGTTGAGATCGAGGATGAACTAAAACAGGCTATTAATTCAGAAATTGAAGAAGAGCCAAAACTTAAAAAATCAAAAACTAAATCAACAAATGAAAAGAAATAATGACAATATTAAAAGCAAAAGATATAGGAAAGATGACCTCAGTTGAAAGAAAAGATAAGATTAAAGAATTAAAAATAGAGTTAATTAAATCTAAAGTTGGAAACAAAAAAGCGCAATTAAGTACAAGAGAGATAAAGAAAACAATTGCAAGATTATTAACAGTTGAAAAATTAAAATCTAAAAACAAGGAGAAAAAATAATGGAAATCTGTCCAAAATGTGGTTTGCCAATCCAAGCATGTGTTTGTGAAGAAATTGGAAAAAGTGAACAAAAAATAAGAATAGAATCAGAAAAAAGAAAGTTTGGAAAAATCATAACTTTAGTTTCAGGATTTAAAGACATTGATATAAAAAATATAGCTAAGGAATTAAAACATAGATTAGCATGTGGAGGAACAATTAAAAATAATGTTATTGAACTTCAAGGAGATCATAAATCAAAAGTTAAACCTGAACTCATAAAACTTGGATTTTCAGAAGATTCAATAGAGGACTAATAAAATGACAGAACCAAAAACAGAAAAAAAGCAAAAAGTAAAGGAAAAAATAGAATGTAATGATAAACTTTGTCCTATTCATGGAGAGATAAGCCTCAGGGGAAGAACATTTAAAGGAAAAGTTATAAGGAAGTTTTTGAAAAGAGTTTGTATAGAATTTGAAAGAACAATCTATATTAAGAAATATGAAAGATATGCTAAGTCTAAAACAAAGATTCATGCTAGACTTCCTGATTGTTTAGCTGAAGAAATTAATATAGGAGATTATATTGAAGTCAAGGAATGCAGACCAATTAGTAAAATCATAAACTTTATTGTAACTAAAAAAATAAGAACTAAGGAAAAGAAAAAATGAAAGCAGTAAGCGCAAGGACGACAAAAGGAATGAATATTGGCAGTTATGCCAATGTAGCTGGAAATAGCGGGGCATTAATCATAAAGATAGTTAGTGTTAAAAGAGGAAAAGTAAGAAAAAGAACACAACAATATGCAAAAATTGGAGATTATGTCAAGGTTGCTGTTAAAAAAGGAATTCCAGATATGAAAGGAAAAGTCTTTGATGCAATTGTGGTTAGACAAAAAAGACCTTATAAAAGAAATACAGGAGAAAGAGTTGCATTTATAGATAATGCTGTAGCAATATTAAAAGATGATAAAGGAAATCCAAAAGCTACTCAGATTAAAGGGCCAGTAGCAAGAGAGATATCAGAAAGATGGCCTAATGTAAGTAAAATAGCTAAATTTGTATTGTAAAATGAAGAAAAAATTTTCAAAATCATGGAAAGCTAGCAGGCAGAAAAGAAAACAGAAAAAATATAGAGCTAATGCTCCCTTACATATAAAAAGAAAATTTATGTCTGCTAATCTGAGCAAAGAATTAAGGGCAAAATTCAAGAAAAGAAGTTTTCCTTTAAGAAAAGGAGACTCTGTCTTAGTAATGAAAGGAGAATTTAGAAAGAAAAAAGGAAAGATAGCTTTAATTGATCTAAGCAAAATTAGGGTTGCGATAGAGGGAATCCAAAAAACAAAAAAAGATGGAACAAAAGTAAATGTTAATTTCTCTCCATCTAATCTACAAATACAAGAATTAAATTTAGATGACAAGAAAAGACTAAAAGCTATTGAGAGAAACACTAAAATTAAACCATCTGGAAAATCAAAAGAAAATGCATCTTAAAAGACAAAAAATACCAAAATCATGGCCTATCCCAAGAAAAGGGACAAAATTCTTAGCTAAAGCTTCTCATGAAAAAACAAATTCTATCCCTTTAATTGTAGTTATAAGAGATATCTTAAAGATAACTAAAACTAATAATGAACTCAAAAAATTAATTAATAATAAGCAAATACTTATCAATGGAAAAGAGATAAGGGAAACTAATTACCCTATTAATTTATTTGATAGTATTGGCTTTCCTTTGATTAAGAAATATTATAGATCTGTTTTAAAAGGCAAAAAAATTTACTTTGAAGAGATATCTGAAAAAGAAGCTGAATCAAAAATTTATAAAGTCGTAGGAAAAAAACTTCTTAAGAACAATAAAATTCAGTTAAATCTTAATTCAGGTAAAAACATATTATCTTCTGAAAAAGCTAACATTAATGATTTTGTCATCCTCAATAATAATGACAATAAAATAGTAAAGACAATCTCTCTTGGAAAAGGATCAGAAGTAGTTGTAGTTAGGGGAAAACATATCGGAGCAATAGGAAAGATTAAAGATATTCAGGAAGAAGGAGAAAATGATATTGCAGAATTAGAAACAAAAGATGGAGATATCAAAGTTGAATTAAATAATCTTTTTGTGGTTAAAAAATGACTGAAGAGAATATTATGAGGAATATTGAAATAGAAAAAGTAGTTCTCAATTGCGGAGGAACAGAGGATAAACTAGTTAAATCTGCAAAATTGCTAAATTTTCTTACTGGTAAAAAAATTAAACAAGTGTCTTCTGTAAAAAGAATTCCTAGTTTTGGAGTCAGACCAGGATTAAAAACAGGATGTATGGTAACTTTAAGAGGAAAAGAAAAAGAAGATTTATTAAGAGGATTTTTTGCAGCTATTGATAATAAACTAAAAAAGAAGCAAATAAAAGAGAATCACTTCTCTTTTGGAGTTCCAGAATATCTTGAGATTCCAAACATAGAATATCAAAGAGATATAGGGATATTAGGATTTGATGTTACTGTTGTTTTCAAAAGAAAAGGAAAAAGAACTGGACTTAAAAAAATCAAGAAAGGAAAAATTCCCTCAAAACAAAAAGTATCTGCTGAAGAAATTATTGATTTTTTAAAAACTAAATTTAATTTAGAGATAGAATAAAATGACAGCAAGCGATTGGAATAAAATTTTAAAACAACTGAAGAAAAAACCTGCAGTTATGGCTAAGTTTTTGAAGCATAACAAACCTAAGAAGAGAAAATTTGGAGTAGCATTTAAGAAATGCGAGAATTGTGGGAGATATGGCGCTTTAATAAATCAATATGGTCTTAATTTATGCAGACATTGCTTTAGGGAGATGGCTGAAGAATTGGGATTTAAAAAATATTCATAAAATGAGTCAAGATATTGTTGCAGACGCACTAAATCAAATAATGAATGCCAAAAGGGCAAAAAAGAAAGAGATTGTATTAAACAAAATCTCAAAGCTATTGATAAATATATTGGATTTAATGAAACATTATGGTTATATTGATTATGAAGTAGTAGATAAGAAGATTAAAATAGATATTAAAGAGATTAATAAGTGCAAGGCAATCAAACCAAGATATACAGTTAACAGAGGGAATATAGATGTTTATGTTAGAAGGTTTCTTCCTTCTAGAAATTTTGGTTTTATTATTGTGTCTACAAGCAAAGGATTAATGATTCATCATGAAGCTCAGGAAAATAAAATAGGAGGATGCTTAATTGCTTATTTTTATTAAATGGCAAAGAAAATAAGAAAAGATCTTTTAGAAGAAATAGAGATTCCAGAAGGAATAGATGCTACTATAGAGAATAATATAATTGTTATGAAAAAAGATGATAAAGAGTTAAAAAGAAAGATAGATTTAGAGATTGAGTTAAAAAAACAAGATAATAAGATAATTGCTAGTGTTAAGAAAGCTAGGAAAAATGAAAAAAAGAAATTTGGAACTTCTGTGAGTCATATAAGGAATATGATTATTGGATTAGATAATGGATGGGAATATGAATTAGAGATATGTAATGTTCATTTTCCAATGAATGTGACTTACGACAAAGAAAAAAAAGAAGTTTCCATAAAAAATTTGTTAGGGGAAAAATCTCCTAGAGTACTAAAGGTTTCAGGAGAAGTAGAAATTGATATAAAAGCCCCAAAAATTATCCTAAAATCTTATGATAAAGAACTTGCTGGGCAGACTGCAACAAATTTAGAAAAAGCATCAAGAGTTAGAAATAGGGACAGAAATAAATTTCAAGATGGAATATTCATAACTAAAAAACCTGGAAAGACTTATATATAAAATGGTAAAATTTCAAAGGACAAAATTTAGGGCATATGTTAAATTAGGAAAAGGTCAGAAATCTAGAAGGAGATATAGAAAAGCTAAAGGAAGGCATAATAAGATAAGAGAAAAAAGAAAATCAAGACCTAAGAGAGTAGAAATAGGATATAAAAATAAATCTTCTGAAAGGGGCCTAATTCAAGGAAAAAAACCAATTATATTGAATAATATCAAAGATTTGGGTAAAATAAAAAAAGATAACATTGGAATTTTAGGGAAAATCGGAAATAGGAAAAAATTAAAGATTATTAGTGAGGCTGAAAAAAGTAACATCAAATTATTAAATATTAACACTAAAAAATTTAAAAGAAAGATTGAAAGAAAAAGAGCTTATAAAGAAAAAATAAAAAAACAAACTCAAGAAAAAAAGAAATCAGAAGAGAAAAAAACAAAAAAAGCAGAATCTAAAGCTGAAGAAAAAAAACAAGAAAATAAGGAGGAAAAGAAAGAATGAAAAAACTAGATAAAAGAAAAGAACTTGCCTCAAAAGTATTAAAAGTCGGAAAAAATAGAATAACATTTGATAGTTTAAAACTTGCAGAAATAAAAGAGGCGATAACAAAACAGGATATAAAGGATTTATATGCCGAGGGGATTATCAGCATAAAACCAAAATCAGGAAGATTAACAAAAAAGAAAAGAAAAACAAAGAAAAAAGCCGGTAAAATAAAAAAGAAAGTTAATATAAGGAAGCAAAAATATGTTAAACATACTAGGAAATTGAGGAAGTATATTAAAGAATTGATTAAACAAGAAAAATTATCAAAAGAAGAATATGGAGAATTAAGAAAAAAAATAAGAGCAAAAGCATTCAGGAGTAAATCTCAACTAAAGGAAAGTATGGGTACAGGAGGAAAATCCCAATAAAATGAAAATTGTAAGCAAGAAAAGAAGAAGAGAGAAAAAGACAAATTATCTTAGAAGAAAAAGGCTTTTAGAGAGTAACAAACCTAGGATTATCATCAGAAAAACAAATAAATATATCATCCTCCAATATATTGAATCAAAATTTGCTCAAGATAAGATATTATATACTACTAATTCAAAGGATTTAATAAGATATGGGTGGCCTAAAGACAAACAAGGAAGTTTAAAAAATCTTGGAGCTAGTTATCTATCAGGGGTTTTATTTGGCCAAATATTAAAGAAAAATAAACAAAATAAAGAAGTTATCTTAGATATAGGGTTAATAAGAAGCACTTCTGGATCAAGGGTTTATGCTGCATTAAAAGGAGTAATAGATTCTGGGATAAAAATAAACGCAGATAAAAAAATGTTTCCAGATGAAAAAAGAATTCAAAGCGAGAAAGTTAAAGACTTTTTTGATCAAGTTAAAAATAAAATAATGGAGGTTAAATAATAATATGTCAGAGAAAGAAGAAATTAAAGAAACCAAAGAAGAAAAAGCAATTCCTGAAGATAAAATTAAGGATGAGATTGAAATAGAAGAAAAACCAGCTGAAGAGAAAAAAGGAAAAGTAGAACCTGAAAAAAGGGCCCCCTATGTGAGATTGACTAGGGAAGAAAGAGAGAAAAAAGAAATAGAAAAAACTCTTGAAGAATGGAAACCAAAAACAGTTCTTGGAAAGCAAGTTAGAGATAAAAAAATAAAAAATATAGATGAGATTCTTGATAAAAAGATTTTAGAAGAACAGATAATAGATAGTTTATTGAGTTTAGAGACAGAACTCCTTTCTGTTGGTCAGGCAAAAGGTAAATTTGGAGGAGGAAAAAGAAGAGCATGGAAACAGACTCAAAAGAAGACTATGGAAGGAAACATCCCTAGTTTTAGTAGTAGTGTTATTGTTGGAGATAAAAAAGGGCATATTGGATTAGGAAGCGGAAAGGCAAAAGAAACACTTCCTGCAAGAAGTAAAGCATTAAGAAAAGCTAAACTTAATCTTATTAAGATAACAAGGGGGTGTGGAAGTTTTGATTGCTTATGTGATGAGCCCCATAGTATCCCATTTATGGTTAAAGGAAAATGTGGAAGTTCGGTAATTGTGTTATATCCTGCTCCTCAAGGAACAGGTTTGGTTATTGGAGATGAATGCAAGAGGATATTAAAGTTGGCAGGAATAAAAGATGTTTATAGTAAAACTTTTGGGCAGACTAGAACTACAAAAAATCTAGCCAAAGCCTGTATTGAGGCTCTTAAAAAAACTAATTTAAAACAAAAATAAAATGATAGCTGTGATAAGAATAGCAGGAATGACTGGAATCAATAAAAAAATAGCTGAGACTCTTGATAGATTAAAACTTAGAAGAAAATATGTTTGTGTTCTTATTGATGAGAGTAATAAAGAAATGATGGGCATGATAAATAAGGTTAAAGACTTTGTAGCATATGGAAATATAAATAAAGAAACAGAAGACGAACTTGTTAAGGCAAGAGGAAAAAAAGATGTTGAAGGTAATTTAAAACCTTTTTTTAGGCTTCATCCTCCAAGAGGAGGGATCAAATCTAAAGTACATTATCCAAAAGGAGTTTTAGGAAATAATAAAGAGGATATAAATAAATTAATTGAGAGGATGTTATAATGAAATATAAATTTAAATCTAGCGGAATATATGATTTAAGAGAAATGTTAAGATTAACTGCAATGCTCAATTCTAGAAGAGAAGAGATATTATTTAATTATATAAGGGATGCTAAACTTGCAAGGTCAAGAGTTGTTGAGATGAAAGAAACAAGCCTAGGAGTGTGGCAAGCAAAATGAGATTAGCAAGAACTAGAGTAATAGAATTAAAACAAAGACCAGGTAAGGCAAATATATTTGAATTAGGAGGAGATGTAGGATATCCAGGAGATAGTCTAAGATATCCAGATGGAACAGAACTAACAGTAACAAACAGAACTCCAAAAGGACTTAGTGTTGAAGGAGAAGGTTTTAATATGGGATTTAGACAAAAAGTTACAAAAGATTATGCTATTGTTAGAGAAAAAGGAGTTAATTATATAATGGAGTTATAAAATGAAAGCAAAACAAAAAAAATCAAAAAGAAAACGTGGAACCGGAACACATGGTTATGGTGCTAGAAAAAAACATATGGGAAGCGGACATAGAGGAGGATTTGGAATGGCTGGAACAGGTAAGAGAGGAGATCAGAAAAAAAGTTTAATCTTAAAAAAATATAAAAAATATTTTGGAAAGCAAGGGATTACAAGCAAATCAACAAAAAAAAGACCTAATAAGGTTATGAATATTATAGATATTGAAAAAAAACTTAATGATTTGAAAAAAGATAAACAAGGAGCAATAGACCTTAGTGAATATAAAATATTAGGAAGTGGAGACATTAAAACAAGACTGAATATAAAAGCCAAGGCAATATCAAAATCAGCAAAAGAAAAAATAGAAAAAGTTGGAGGAAAAGTGATTCTTCCTCAAGTTAAAGAAAAACCTAAACAACCAGAAGCAAAACCATCTGAAGAAAAAGAGGAAAAAGTAAAAGATAAAGAATAGAATGGGTTTCAAAGATATACTACATAACCTTCCAGAAGTTAAAAGTCCTACTGAGAAAAAACTTAGTTTTAATGTTAAACTCAAATGGACCTTAATAGTTTTGGTTTCTTTTTTTGTGTTATCTAATATTTTTATATGGGGAATTAGCAGAGAAGGATTAGAAAGATTTGAATATTTTGCAATTATTATGGGAACTAATTTTGGAAGTATCATAACACTTGGTATTGGACCTATTGTTATGTCTTCTATTATATTACAATTATTGGTCGGAAGTGGTATCCTTAATATAGATACTTCTACACCTGAAGGAAAAAAGTTTTTTCAGTCTATTCAGAAGTTGGGTGTTTTCTTTTTTATAATATTTGAAGCGATTGTATATGTTTTGATGGGAGCAGTAAGGGCTATTCCAGGATTTGAAGTTATTGTAATGATACAGTTGATTGTTGGAGGTTTATTAATATTATTTATGGATGAGGTATCTACAAAGTGGGGTTTTGGCTCTGGAGTGAGTTTATTTATTGCAGCAGGAGTCGGTAGAAGATTATTTTCTGGATTATTTGGATTTTTAGGAAGTCAAAACACAATACAGGCTATTGGAAAAGTTCCTGTTCTTATTGTCAGCTTTTTAGGAGAAGTTCCTGATGTTACAGGAGGATTAAAAGCTCTGGCTTCGATTTTAGCTTTAATTATATTATTTTTAGGCATTGTATGGGCTCAGTCATTAAAGATTGAGATACCTTTGAGTTATGATAGATTAAGAGGATATAGTATGAAATGGCCTTTATCATTTTTTTATGCTTCTGTAATTCCAGTTATATTGACAGGAGCTCTGATTGCCAATTTACAGTTTTTAGGAAGTGGTTTGCAAAATTGGCTGGGCAGACCTACATTTTTAGGAGAATATGTTAATGGACAAGCAATATCTGGGCTTGGTTTTTGGCTTGGAAGCACAAATATATTAAATTTAATTGTTGAAAGAAATCTAGGAGTTATCTTTATATGGCAAGCAATAACGCATATACTTGTTTTTGCTATATTTGCAGCTTTATTTTCTGTATTCTGGGTAAAGACCTCTGGAATGGATGCTCAAAGTCAGGCCCATAATATTATATCTTCTGGATTACAAATCCCTGGATTTAGAAAAGATGAAAGAATACTTGAGAGCATCTTAAGCAGATATGTTATGCCTCTTACTGTCATGGGAGGAATTGCAATTGGTTTGTTAGCAAGTGTATCTGACTTATTATTAGGAAATGAATTAGCAGGAGGGACAGCGCTTCTTTTAGGAATCATGATTATATTTCAGTTTTATCAGAATATTGCTCAGCAGCATGCTATGGATATGCATCCTGCTTTGAGAAAAATGATGGGATAAACTTTCTTAGAAAGACAAGTTTAATCAAAGAACTAAGCTTTTTGAAAAAAGCTTGACCAAAAACGTTAAGAAAATAAGATAGATAACCTTATTAAACCAATAAAACATAAACATATTATAAAAAGATGGATATAATCAATTTTATTCAAACTAGTCCTTTACTTGGAATTTTTATTATTTCTGTTGCTATCACAATAATCATGACAGGCATTAGATTTTTTCTTACAGATAGAAAGATGATGAGAGAGATTAAGGAAAAGCAAAAATGGATTAGAGAAGAAATGAAAAAATATAAACATGATGCTGAGAAGCTTGCTGATTTAAATAAGCAAATGATGGAACATTTTCCAACTCAGATGAAACAATCATTAAAGATAATGATGGTAACAATTATTCCTATGATAATTCTTATTGGATGGCTGAGAACTACTTTTGAAGCTACTGCGCTTGCAGGAACATGGATATGGTGGTATATTTTGTTTTCTATGATAGTGGGCATTGCGTTGGGAAAGATGTTTAAGTTAGATTAAATCTAGTATAATAATTCTTAAAAACTATTAATAATAATATCGAGTATGACAGAACAAAACAGGATTACAATGGATGAGCTTAGAAGGGCACATACAAATTGCATCGCAACTCCTTATGATAAAAGAATAATTCATACTCAAACAGGTCTTGAATTCTATGTTGAAGGGTTTAGAGGATCTACAGTAGTATTGGCTTCTCAAGGAGATTTTAGGCTTAAATGGAGTGGCTCTCCTTTTCAAAAAGGCCTTGATATAAATGTTTATTTTCATTTGGAAGAATTTCTACCCTAAATAACAAACTTTAAAAATCACCTACTTCTCAACATATTATGACAGACCAACAAGAATATATTATGAAACTGAACATTATTGAGCAAGAAGCTCAACGACTTGAGCAGCAAATGCAAGTAATAGATCAACAAATACAAGAAATGCAGGCAATAAAGGCAAGTATAGAAGATCTTGATTCAAATAAAGATAATAATGAGATGCTTGCAAACTTAGGAAAAGGCATACTTATCAAGACAGAGATTAAGAGTAAAGATCTTTTTGTTAATGTAGGGAAAAATATTATTATAAAAAAAGATACAAAAGAAACAATAGGAATTATTGATGATCAAATGCAAAGACTTGTTTCTGGAAAACAAGAAGTTTTAAATAGAATTGAAGAACTTCAAGGAGAAATGCAAATGCTTATTACAGAAGCTCAGAATGCTAAGGCTTCTGAAGATAAGGGAAAAGAAGAAAAGTAAAAATAACTATTTTTTCTTAACTTTTCTTAAAAATTCTTTAAAACTTAAAATACCTAACTCACTCACAATTCCTTTAATATGCTTAGGCTCAACCATTTCAAACGCCATATTTTTTATCTTAATATTTTTTGGAGCATTTTTCCAAATCTCATCAAAGTCTCTTTGTTCAAGTTTGACAGAAGATGGGGAGTTTTTCCATGAATCTGCAACAATATAAACAGGAATTTTTTCGTCATAAGCAATCTGGCTTATCATTCCACTTCCAACTTTATTTATAACTCCATTTTTTAATATAGCATCTGCTCCAAGCAAAACAAGGCTTACTTTTCTTGTTCCTTGTTCTTTTGTTAAAGCAATAGAAGCAGCAGCGTCGACAAATTGAGTTGTTTTAATCTTATTATTTTTTAATTCTTTAGTTGTTTTTCTTCCCTGATATAGTGGCCTAGTCTCTGTATTATAAACTTCAAATTTTTTGCCTTTCTTTTTTGAATAAATTAAAGCTTTAATAACATTTGTTGAATGACAATGTGTAAAAATAACAGAATTACTTTTAATTAATTTATATACTGACTTGTTAATCTCTTCTTGAGCTTCTGAAAAATGATTTAAGATTTCTTGTTTAGATTTTTTATCAATAATATCTAAAACATGAGATAACATAGGTTCTGTAGGCCTTAATTTTAATAATTTATTTTTAATTTTTTTTCCAGGACAGAAATAATAAGCTTTTAATGCTGCTTTTGCAATATTTGTAGCTCCTTGAATCTTAATATCTTTAATATCTTTACATATTTTATTTACATTAGATATATTACACTTCTTTTTCACCATCTTCTTATTTTCTTAAGTTATTATGTATTTTTATAGTTTCCTAATCTTTATAAACTAGTTATGCTTTATTAATAAAATACAAAAAAAGTTTAAAAAAGATGTTAGAAATGTTGATTAATCCTAAGAAAGCAGAAAGACATAGCTGGGAGATGTTTTTTATAGGTCTACTTTACGGAAGCTTATCAATACTTTTAGTTAATTGGATATTTGCCCAAGATCCTGTTCTTTCAAAATATTCCGGAATATTAATAGTTACTTTCTGTGTTATGTTTTCAACACCTTTTGTTTATTATATTATTAAATTAGAAGAAGAGAAAAATATTAGATATGAAGGTATGTTAAAAGTATTAAGAGAGCATAATAAAGCTCTTTTAGCATTTTTATGGCTGTTTTTAGGACTTGTTGTTGCTTTTTCATTTTGGTATATCATATTAGCAGGAGGAAATCTTAATTTTAAAGTGCAGATAGAGACTTTTTGTCAGATTAACAAACCAAATAATTTTAATGAATGTGTTGAGCAATATGGTATTAAATCTCCGATAAGAACAACTGGATTTTTAACTTCTAAAGAAAAAATCGTCTCTATATTCTCAAATAATGTATATGTGCTTATTTTTACACTTGTTTTCTCTTTAATTTTTGGAGCAGGAGCTATTTTTGTATTAGCATGGAATGCCAGTGTTATTGCAGCTGCAATAGGAATTTTTACAAAATCTCAAATAATAGACCTTCCTATAGGAGTTATGAGATATATGATACATGGATTGCCTGAGATAGCTGCTTATTTCATAGGAGCACTAGCAGGAGGAATTATTAGTGTAGCTATAATCAAACATGATATACATAATGAAAAGTTTTGGAGTATATTACAAGATTCCTTAAACCTAATAATAATTGCAGTTGTAATTTTATTTATATCTGCTCTTATAGAGGTGTTTGTAACTCCTGCATTATTCTAAAATAATTAAGTTTAAAAGACTTGAAATACTTAAAAATTTAATATGATTAAGTTTGTTTGTCAAGATTGTAATTATAAATTCGAGGCTAAAGAAAATCCTAAAACTTGCCCCTACTGTGGAAAAAACTCAGTAGAGGGGGAGAAAACAGCTTCAGATCTTCTTACTGAAGTTTCAAAAACACTTGAAGAAAATTAAAATGGAAGACGAAATAAACCTTGTTCCTGAAATCGGAGATGTTGAGAAAGATATTGATAAAGAGATTAAAAAAGAGAAACAAAGACTTACTAATCTCAGAGAAGATGAAAAAGAATTAGAGAATTCTAAAAAAACAATATATACAAAACAAGAGAAAATCCAAACATTAGAACAAGAGAGAAAAAGAATTGAAGCTAAGGAAAAAAAAGAGAAAAAAATACTTGAAAAAGAAAAGAAAAAAATAAGTGAAATTAAAAAAGATTTAGGAGAAGATCCTGAAATTAATAGAGAAATAATAGAAAAAAGAGGAAAAGAAATTATTAGTTTTCTTAAGAAGAAGGCTTCTTGGATATTTTATGTAGTTCTTGCAGGGATAGTTGCCATGAGCGTCTATATCCGAACTCTTCCTATGAGGATAGATTCTACAACAGGAAAACCAGGACTATGGGATGTTGCAAGAGATTCATGGACTTTAGGCCCTGATCTAGATCCATTTCTATTCTTAAGATGGGCTAAATATATTGTAGCAAAGGGGTCTCTTATGGTTCATGATACAATGAGATATGTTCCAGAGGGATATAATACAAAAGGAGAATTAATATTGCATCCTTATCTTATGGCATGGTTTCATAAAATAGCTAGTTTTTTTGGATCAACATCTGTAGAGTATTCTGCAATTCTATATCCTGTTGTAATGTTTGCATTTACTGTAATTGCTTTTTTTCTTTTAACAAGAAAAATATTTATTAAAAATTTAGGAGAAACTAAGTCAAATATTATTGCTTTAATTTCAACATTTTTTTTATCTATACTTCCTTCTCTTCTTCCAAGAACAATTGCAGGAATTCCTGAGAAAGAATCAGCAGCATTTTTGTTCTTATTTTTAACTCTTTATTTCTTCTTATGTGCATGGGACTCAGGAAAATATAAATCTCAGATAACTTTCTCTATATTGGCAGGCTTATCAACTGCAGCTATGGCCTTGATTTGGGGAGGATATGGATATATTTTCTTAATATTATCTGTTTCTATTTTAATAGCATTTATTTTAGGCAAGATTAATAAAAGAAGAGCTTTTGTATATGGAATATGGATTTTAACTGCATTTATATTTATGATGCCTTTTTCAACTCGTTATGAAATAAAAGACCTATTATCCTCTATAACTACTGGAAGCAGTGTTTTATTATTAGTTATTATATTTTTACATATGTTCTTAATGAAAACAAAAATCAAACAATATTATAAAAAATATTTTCCTTCTATCCCTCCCCAGATAATATCTTTAATAGGAGTTACAATAATCTTATTAATCTTAGCAACAATTGTATTTGGTATTTCCTTTGTTCCAACTCAAATAAAATTAGTATATCATAATTTAGTAAGACCTGCTACTTCAAGATTAATAGTAACTGTTGCAGAAAATAGACAGCCTTATTTTACAGACTGGGCGTTTAATTTTGGACCAAACATACCTAAAGTTCCTGCTGCATTTTCTCCATTATTATTTATCTTGTTTTTTATTGGGTCTATTGCTTTGTTTACATATATGATTAGAAAAACTTTTAGTAAAAAAGATAGATATTTGTTAACAATAGCTTATTCCTACTTTTTATTAGCGATTACCTATAGTAGATATAAATCAAATAGCTTATTTAATGGAACAAATTTTGCTAGTATTATGTTTTTATTTTCTGGATTTTTAGTTTTAATTATTTCTTTAGGATATTATTATATTAAATATTATAAAGATGGAAAATTTGAGAATTTTAAAAATATAAATTTCTCTTTAATAGTTCTTATGGCTTTTTTCATACTTGGAATTATATCTGCAAGGGGATTAGTAAGGCTGATTATGATGCTTGTGCCCTCAGCTTCCATCCTAGCCTGTTTTTTGGCGGTCATGATGTTTAATGTTGCATTAAAAAAATCAAAAAAAGAAAAAGGAGAATCTTTATTTCTTTATTGGATAGCTACTGCAGTCATTATCATTTTATTATTTGTTGTAGCTTTTGGAGTTCCAGGAGTTATGCATGGATATTATCAAACCACTCTGTATTCTGCAAAAAATCATGTTCCTTCTGTTTACCATCAACAATGGCAATATGCAATGGATTGGGTAAGGGAAAATACTCCAGAGAATGCTGTTTTTGGACATTGGTGGGACTATGGATATTGGCTTCAATCAATAGGAGAAAGAGCAACTGTTTTAGATGGAGGAAATGCAGTAGGGTATTGGAATCATTTAATGGGAAGACATGGTTTAACTTCTCCTAATATTAATGATTCTCTAGAATTTCTATATGCTCATGGAACAACTCATTTTTTAATAGATTCAACAGACATAGGTAAATATGCTGCCTTCTCAAGTATAGGTAGTGATGTGAACTATGATAGGGCTAGTTTTATCCCTACTCTTTTAAAAGATAATTCACAAACATTAGAAAAAAAGAATTCTACAACTTTCATATATAGGGGAGGATATGGAATAGATCAAGATATAGAATATGAGGAAAATAATTCAATTATTTTCTTAGCAAAAGAAAAAACCTCTTTGGGAGGAATCATAATAGAAAGAGATGATAATGGAGACATTTCCAAGAATCCTTATGCTGTATTTATATCTCAGAATCAGCAAAACAGAATCCCATTAAGATATGCTTATGATAAGGGGGAATTGATTGATTTTGAATCTGGACTAAATGCAGGGGTTTATATTTTTCCGAGATTAATTCAATCTGATGCAGGAACTCAAATAAATATAGATGGAGCATTATTATATTTGAGTGAAAGAACATCTCAATCTCAGCTTGCTAGATTATATCTATATGGTGAAGAAGAATATTTTGAATTAGCTCATTCTGAAGATGATTACTTAGTTAAACAACTAAAAAATCAATATCCGGATATAGGAGATACTGTTTATTTTGGACAATTCCGAGGTCCATTAAAGATATGGGAGATTAATTATCCTGATGATATCCAGCTTAATGAAGCTTATTTAAGCACTGAATATCCTGAAGAGATTTCAATTGCAAGATGATCGAATATATATTAATATTGCCTATTTTAGTAAGCTTTTTAATAGCCTTGTTTGCAATTCCTATTTGGATAAGAAAGGCAAAACAAATAGGACTTGTAGGAAAAGATAAAAACAAGTCTGACCATCCAGAAACTGCAGAATCAGGAGGAATAGTAGTTTTTGTTGCGTTTATTATAGGAGTTTTGTGCTATGTTGCTATCAAAACATTTATTTTAAAGACAGATACGACTACAGTAGATATATTTGCATTACTTACAACAATCACCCTAGCAGCCCTTATCGGGATTGTTGATGATTTATTCAGCGTAGTCCATGGAGGATTATCTAATAAACTCAGGGTATTCTTGGTTTTATTTTCTGCAATCCCTTTAATGGTGATAAATGCGGGATTTTCAGAAATAAATCTTTTTGGAACTAATCTTAATATAGGAATACTATATCCTTTAATTTTAATTCCAATAGGGGTTGTTGGAGCTGTAACTACTTATAATTTTTTAGCTGGATTTAATGGGTTGGAGACAGGCCAAGGAATAATAATAATCTCTTTTCTATCTTTAGTAGCATATTTAACAGGAAGTTCATGGCTTGCCTTGATTGGTTTATCTATGGTAGCTAGCTTACTTGTTTTTTATTATCATAATAAATTTCCAAGCAGTGTATTTCCTGGAGATTCAGGGACATATACTATCGGAGCATTAATTGCAGGCATGGCCATACTTGGAAATTTTGAGAGAATAGCAGTCTTTATTTTTGTTCCTTATATTATCGAGATTATTTTAAAATTAAGAGGAGGGTTAAAGAAACAATCTTTTGGAATTCCTCAAAAAGATGGAAGTTTAGAAATGCCTTATAAAAAAATATATGGACTAGAACATCTCGCTATAAAGATAATTAAAAAAATAAAAGGCAAGGCTTATGAAAGAGATGTAGGTTATTTAATATCTTGTGTTCAGATAATAATCTGCCTTATTGCGTTATGGCTATTTAGGATGTCTCTTTTTGCATAATAATATGGGTTTTTTAGAAAAGATTAGAAATAATGAGCTTTTTAGAGGAAGTGTAATCCTTCTTATTTTAATGAATGTTGGAAGTTTCTTAAATTATCTTTACCAGTTTGTTATGGCCCGAATGTTAGGACCTATTGATTACGGAATTCTTGCAGCACTTGCAAGCTTATCTTATATTTTTGCTATTCCTACTACTGCTATTCAAACAGCACTTACTAAAAATATTTCAAAATTAAATGTTAAAAAGGATTATAATAAGATGAAGGGGTTGTTTTTTTACTTTTTAAAAAGATTATTCATTACTGCGATAATCTTATTTTTAATATTTGTTCTAATCTCTATTGGATTAAGTTTTTCCTTAAAGATTAATTTTTGGCTTTTGGTATTAACAGGGATTTTAATAATAACTTCTTTTATTTATCCTATAGCTACTGGAAGCCTTTTGGGGTTAAAAAAATTCTCTGCATTGGGATGGAATAATGTATTAATGTTTGGTGTTAAGTTGATACTAGCAATTATTTTAGTTTTTGCAGGCTTTAGAGTTTACGGAGCAATATTAGGAGCAATATTTGGAGTAGTAATAGGCTTTATTTTTGCTATTCCTTTTTTAAAAGAGATTATTAACTCAAAAAAAGAATATGGAGATGTGAGAATATTAGGCAAGGACAATACTATTATCTATATTTCTTCTATGATATTTGTATTCATATTTAGTATAGATGTTTTATTAGCAAGATTATTTTTTAGTGAAGAAGTTGTAGGAAAATATGCTGTTATCTCTATGATAGGTAAAATGATATTATTTGTTACTATCTCTGTTGGAAATGCTATGTTTCCCATAAGTTCTGAAAGACACCATGCAGGCATCAAAACAAAAAGTCTTATTAAAAAAACATCCTTGATAGTATTTATTCTTTGTTTTTTGGCAATCTTATTGATTATCTTATTTCCAGAATCTATAATCTATATATTATTCGGAAGCCAATATGTTGAGATAGCTAATTTATTGATATATATTGGTATAGGATTCTGTTTTATTGCTTTTCTCAATATTTTTATGCTTTACAAAATCTCAATTGACGAATTTAAAGGAATCCATGTAGGGTTTTTATTTCTATTTTTTATAGTTCAAATTGTTTTGCTCACGATATTTAATTCGTCTATTGAAAGGTTTAGTCTTGCTTTTATGGGTTCTACAATAGTAACATTTATAGGAACCTGGATATTTACTAGAAATTGGAGATCTACTAGATTTCCAAATCCTCATCATAAAAAAAATGATTTCGGAAAATGGAAAAGATAAGTATAATTATTCCTGCTTATAATGAAGAAAAAAGGATTAAAAACACCTTAGAGACATATTTGAAATTTTTTAAAAATCTTAAAAAAAAGAAAGTCTTAGATTTTGAGATTCTTGTTGTTTTAAATGCATGTAAAGATAAAACATTAGAGATTGTTAGAAAAATTAAAAAGGGTAATAAAGAACTAAAATATTTAGATTTTGAAAAATCTGGAAAAGGGTTTGCGATTATGCAAGGATTTGCAGATTCTTTAAAAAGAAAAAATGATTGGATTGGATTTGTCGATGCTGATATGGCTACTATGCCTAAGGATTTTTATTTTCTTATAGAGAATATAAATGATGCTGATGGGATAATTGCAAGCAGATATGTTAAAGGATCTGTTGTAGAGCCAAAACAATCATTTCAAAGAATAGTTGCTTCAAGAATCTTTAATCTTTTAATAAGAAGCATATTATTCCTCCCTTATAGGGATACTCAATGTGGTGCTAAAATATTTAAGAGAGATACTATAAAGAATACTATTAATCAACTTAGCTTTTCAAGATGGGCATTTGATGTAGATCTTATATACCACATAAGAAAATCAGGATTTAAAATTAAAGAGATTCCTACTGTATGGAGAGATAAAGAATACAGTAAAATCAACCTTAAAAAAGCAGGATTGCAAATGTTTTTAGCTATTATAAGGCTTAGATTGATAAATTCTTGGTTTAAAGGATTTGTTAAGTTATATGATAAGTTTTTAGATATATTAAGGAACATAAAAAGAAAAATATGAAACAAAAAAACAAAAAACCAATAATAAGTGTAAATATTCCTACTTTTAATTCAGAAAAAACACTTGAAAAAATATTAAAAGCAGTTAAAGCCCAGACATATAAGGATTATGAAATAATTATTATAGATCATTATTCCGAAGATAAAACCCTTGAAATTGCTAAAAAGTATACAAAAAAGATTTATATGGATAAAGGAAAACTTTTGAGCTCGAGACATATAGGTGTTAAAAAGAGTAAAGGTAAATTTATTCTCTTTCTTGATTCAGATCAGATTTTAGATTCTAATGCTTTTGAAAAAATAGCAAAATCTTTTGAAAAAAATGATTATGATATGTTGATTTTAGAAGAAAGATCATATAAAACTAAAAATATTCTTGAAAAAATCACAGATCTTGATAGAAAAATTGTTCAGGAACAATATGAAATAAATCCAACAAAAAGTGTTTTACTCGCTAGAGTTTTTAAAAAAGATCTTCTTTTGAAAGTTTTTAAAAAAATAGATCCAGAATTATATAAAATAGTTACTGTTGAAGATCATGCAATTATTTATTATGAATCTTGGAAAATAACTAAAAAAATAGGTTTGATAAAAAAAGCTGTTTTTCATATGGAGCCAAGTAAATGGTCTGAGATTTATCATCATTATCATGCTTGGGGCAAGAGGTCAAAATCATCAAAAACAATGCTTCCTAAAGAATATAGAGATATGTTTGAAAGCAAGATGAGATATAGATTAAAAAATCTTAATTGGTTTGATCCTAGAACCTATATTATTCTAGTTCCAATAATATTAAAGGGGCTTGCCTATAAAATTGGACATAATTACAGTAAAGATTAAAGAATTTTTTCTATTTCCTTAATAAAAGATTTTTTTATTTCTTTAGCTGAGAATTTTTTAGAGGATTGTATTATTTTCTTCTTGTTTTTCTTTTTCATATCGCTATCTATTATCTTATCAATTTTAGCTCCAAAATCCTTAAATTTATAGGGTTTAGCATGAAATCCATTTTCCCCATTTATAACTTGTTCACAGGGGCCTGCTCCATCCCCCCATACAACTACAGGTGTTCCGCAAGCAAGACTTTCAGCTGGAACCAACCCAAAATCTTCTTCAGGGGTAGGAAAAGCAAAAACTGTTGCATTAGTATATAGATTTATTATTTGAGGGGTATTTAATCTTCCTAAAAACCTAAGTTGAACATTTTTTTGTTTAGCAAGATTAAGAAGTTTATTTTTATAAGAATCTTCTACACTTCCTGCAACATATAATGGAATTTTATTTTTCATATAAGACATGGAATTGATTAGCCACTCATATTTTTTATCAGGAATGATTCTACTTGAACTAAAAACAAACTTTTGTTTTATCTTTTTCTTAGAAGGTTTAAATTTTGGATCAAGAGGAGGATAACTTACAGTAGTATTAATATCATAGATAGAATCTATTCTTTTTTTTGTGAAATCACTATTTGTAAAAATTAGATCATTTTTATGAACTAATTTTTTATCAAGTTTTCTTAAAAAAAATCCAGCAAACCATGATAAAATCACAGAAAACCATCTTTTTGGGCCTTGAGTTGAACTTGCCCATTCTATTTTTTCTTTACCTCTAAGATAAAGAAAATGGGGAAAATGGTTGATATAGTTTATTTTTTTAGATTTATTTTTTCTTATTAGAAAGTTACATGGAAAACTGTAACTAATAAATAAATCAGGGCTATATTTTTTAAGATTATTAAATCCAAGAAAACATAAGATTAAATTTAATGCTTCATATTTAGTATTTATTTTTCCAATAGTCTCTATCTCAACTCCTTCAAATGGGAGAAGTTTTAAGATTTTTTTATTAAGATGGCATGTTAAAACCTTAACCTTATATCCCCTTTGTTTAAGAAAATTAGAATGATTAATTATTTCCCTTTCCAAACCTCCTTGCTCAGATAAAAATTCGTAAATTAAACAGACTGTTTTGCTTTTATTTGATTTTCTGTCCATGTATATAAATCATCTAAACCAGTATTTAAATTTACTTCTGGTTCCCATCCTAATAATTCCTTTGCTTTTGAGGTATCGCAATAACATACTTTTTGATCAGCTGGACGCCAATCAGCAAAGTTTGGATTATCTATGTTCCATTTTTTGCAAAGTTCAAGAAGAGAAATTGTGTTCTTATAGCCTCCTCCAACTGCAAATGCTTCTCCTCTTATCTTTTCTATATTTTCAGCTTCTAATTCTAAAAGTCTAACAACGTCTTTTATATGTAAGATATCTCTTACTTGTTTTCCATCTCCATAGATAGTTATTGGCTGTCCTTTAATTTTTCTTGCAGCTAAATAAGAAATCCATCCCTGATCAACTATTCCGTGTTGATTAGGACCATACATACATGAACATCTATTGACTACTCCTCCAAATTCTCTTACATAAATGTCTCCTACAAGTTTTGAACAACCATAAGGAGTATGATGTTTTGCATCGATTGGAAAGCTATCTGATATTCCCTTACCTTGTAGTTCATTATCAAAATCATATCTTGTTTCTAATTCCTTTATCGGAACTTTATTCACATTATCTCCAAAAACTTTATTAGTAGATGTGTATATCACTGGAATGCCCAGTTTTCCAGCAGCTATTGCAATTCTTGCTGTTGCTACTCCGTTTATCTCAAAATCCCTTAATGGATTTTCTAAAGAGGTTGTTACAGCTACCTGAGCTGCGAAATGAAAAATAAGATCTGGTTTTTCTGTTAAGATTAATGAGGGAACTTCTTCTAATTCCAACTGTCTAAAGTCTAGATTAGAAAATTTCTTTTTGATTTCTTCTAGATTCAATTCAGAGCCTTTTCTAGAAAGAGAGTCTATAGCTATGACCTGTTCTCCTTTTTCAAGTAATCTTAATGTTAGGCCAGTTCCTACAAAACCTGCTGCTCCTGTTATCAAATATTTCATATTATTGTTAAAATTAGGAGATTTTTAAAGATTGTTATGTCCTTAAATCTTCTTAGCCAGTATAACTAAATGCGATCCTAATCTTGGATAAAAAGTAAAAATCTTGTCTAAGGGTAACAGAATCTTGGGAAGGCCTTCATCAAATATTGCAGACTGAGTTTTTATTATTTCAAAACCATTCATTTTTAATAGGTCTTTCAGAGCAGGATATGTAAAAATCCTGATATGGCCCACTGGCTGGCTTTCTTTTTTAAATTTTTTTAAAATTCCAGCCCCAACAAGTTTGGATTTTGTTGAAGGTTCAAGAAAAAGAGGTTGAATCCCTAAAACCATAAAGATTCTATTATACCAAGCACATAAATTAGGAGTTGTTATAATCAGATATCCATTTTGTTTTAAGATTCTATTACATTCGCTTAAAAAAAGATCTGGGTCATATAAGTGTTCTAAGACTTCTCCTGCATAAACAATATCTATTGAAGCTTTTTTAAGTTTTATAGGCTTATTAAGATCTGCTTGTTTAACATCTAATTTATTGGATTTTGCTTGATTTGTTTCTTGTCTAGAAAATTCTAATCCCTTAAGAATTAAATCTGGAAATAATTTTTTTAAAACTAAAAGAAATCCTCCATGGCCACATCCCGCATCTAGAAAGATATTATCTTTATTAACAATATTTGATATTAGTTTTAAGGATATCTTTTCTCTCTGAGCTAATCTGGATTGTTTTCTTTGTTTATTCCAATAATCATAATAGTCGATTGTTTTAGGCATATTCTACTTCATAAACTACAAGAATTGCGTTTTGTTTTTCAGCATCTGCAAATAAAGCCTGAACTGGATTAAGTCTTTCTTGATTTTCATTTAACCAATCAGCCATCCAGGGAGATCTGTTTTCAAACACAGATACCTGTAAATATCTGGGATTATGTTCTTCTAAAAAGATATCAAAGTCTTCTTTATCTTCAACATCTGAAAAACTGATTGTCTTTCTTTCTGAATAATACGTCATTTGAGGGAGAGATGCTGAAAAAATCACATCGTTTTTATTTGAATTTTCTTTTATCCATATGCCTGCTTGTTTTATAGGAAGATAAGACTCTTTTTTTGAATCTATCAAAGATTTAGCCTGAGAAATATGAGAATAAGCTCCAAACAATAATAGAACTATAACTATAATTGATGCAATTGATCTAAAATACTTTTTTGAGATTGCATATATAAACATCAGCGCATTTCCTATTAATAAGAATATGAAGGGAAGCCATAAAAATACCCATCTGTCTTCTGTTCCCCTTATATAAAAAATATAAAAAGCAGATACAATAATCAGAACTAAAATAGAGAATAGATTTGGATCAAAAGTTTTTTTCTTCTCTTTAAGTAATATATCTAAATAAAGCAGAAATTTAAGTGCAATAATAACTCCTAATATGAATAAAAAGAATAATATACTATTAGTCAAACTATAGAAAAATTTAAGATTATACCATCCAAATGGAACAGAACTAACTACTTGATCTGAATATCCAGAAGCAAATATAGCTATGGGATTTCCAAATTGAAGATAAGACCATATCATAAATGGAACTAGTGTTAGGATAAAGGCTAGGGCAAATAGGTAATAATTTTTATTTTTTAAGGCAGATAACCTATCTTTTATTAATATAAAAACTAAAAAGCTTAATGGAACCAATAAAGCAGATATCTTAAAATAAAATCCTAATGCTGCAAATATCCCGCTTAATATTATGGGTTTTGTTTTTGATATTTTCCAAAATCTCCACATAAAAAGAACAGCTAAAACCTGGAAGCACATTGAAATAAAGTCTGGCTGGACCCTTGCAGTCCAGAAAAGAAAAGACCAGTTAAAAGAAGCTAGAAAAGCAGCAATCAGGCCTATTTTTTTATTGAACATCTCCTTTCCTAAAAGATAAATGACATATACTAAAAATAAAGAAGGGAGTAAGGTCAATGTAAACTTGATTAAATTCTCTGTAAATCCTATTCGAAATAATATTGAGGCTAAAAATTGAAAAAGAGGGGGCCTTTGTGGATTTAAATCATAGGGAATATCAAAAGCCCAATGTTTTGCAGCAGACATATACTCTGATTCGTCCCACCATAATGTTTGGCCCTGAGTAAGATTATGATGATAAAGCCTTATCCCAAAAGCAAAAATTAGAATTAGTATTAAAATAAGATTATAGGGATTTTTTATCCATGTTTTAATATTTTTTGCTCTTTTTTGAGATTCTTGTTCTTCCATATGATAAATGAGGAAAAAAGGTTTTTATTTGTTGTGTTGATTGATTATTTTGTCGACTCTACTCTTTGCCATGTTTTTTTGAATTCTCTTTTCCATAATCTCTTGTCAAAAAATACCCTAAACCATATATAAAATCTCATAATAATTAAGAAGATAAACCAAAATAAATGTTTAAAATTTTTTATTTTAAAAATAACTTTACTTCCTGATAATGTTTCTTGTTTAAATGAAGACATCTTAGATAATTTAAAATAATTTTTAAGTTGGTAATATCTAGAAGCTGTTCTCTTTTTTTGCCTTATCCAATCTGGAAGATTTGTAGGATACTTTACATAAACTTCAGAATCTGATTCATAAATTGTTTTAAATCCTTTTTGATTTATATGCAAGGAGATAAAAGCGTCATCAGCTAATATATTTTCTGGAATTCTTTCAATTAAATTTTTTCTTATTGCATAGAGATATCCCGAACAAATTGTATTCTTGTTATTTTTCTTATCTAATAATCTAGAATTATGAAAACCTGACGTCAAAAGATATGCCCAATATCCAAACATGTTATTTTTTGAATTACTAGAGATAACTCTTCCTGTTACTCCTCCTATTTCTTTATCCTTAAAATGCTTGATTAAGTTATTGACTGAATCATTAGAAACACAAACATCTCCGTCTGTTAAGATAAGAATATCTCCTTTTGCTCTTGAAAAAGCTAAATTTAAAGCAGCAGGTTTTCCTTTTCCATAGTCCTTAATTGTTTTAATTTTTTTGTTTTTATATTTTTTAACAACATCAAGAGTTTCACTATCTGGAGCAAGAACAAGAATCTCATATTTAAATTTAATATCCTGATTAAGAAAATCTTCAATTGCTCTTCCTATTGTTTTAGGTTCTTTAAAAGAAGTTATGATTATGCTTATCATTCTAATGCTTCTATAACCTCTTCAGAAGATATACTATTAACAAGCTCTTCGCTATATTGGTCCATTTTCTCTGGAAAAAAATCACAAGCCATTCCAGATACTATCTTTTTTAAGAGATGATAACCTTCAACTTCGTTAGGAGAAGTGCAGAAAAATAATCCTATTGTTGGTTTTTTTAAGGCTAAAGCAATATGCAATGCAAAACTATCTGAGCATATTACTTTTTCACATTCATTAAGAAGAGAAATAAATTCTCTTATAGAATTATTCGGATTGTTTGAGTAAACATTGATATTCTCTTTTTTTAATTCACTAATTAGTTTTTCTTGTCTCTGCTTTTCATTAGGCCCACCAAATAAAAGAATATTGTAATTTTTTTGTTTTGCTTTTTTTACAAAATCTTTAATCTTTTCATTAGACCATGCTTTTGAAGGCCATCTATCTGAAGCACCCATATGTATTCCTATTAAATTTTCTGGATTAATATTATTTTTTTTAATAAAATCTTCAGCATAATTCTTATCTTTTTCAGAAAAATAAAGAACAGGCATTTGTTGTTTATACTCAAGCTGAGCAGCTTCAAACATCATTTCTTGATATGTTTTTATATTTGATTTTTTTAACTCGTCATCAAAAAGAGTGTTAAGATAATATTCTGCAGAAATATTAAATGCAGCAGGATAATTATTTTCAGAATAAAAACCATATTTTTCCTTGGCTTTAATTTCCTGAGCTAATTTTGTTGCATCTTCCTCAATATCAAAATTATATAAAATATCAAATTCTTCTGGTACATTGCAGGGGATTGTTAATAATTTTTTAATGTCTGGATTATTTTCAAATATTTCTTTAGCGTTAGGCTTTGTAATCCAATAAATCTCTGATTCTGGATATCTTTCTTTTATTGCAGGCAGTATAGAAAGTGTTCTTACAACATCTCCCAAAGCTCCTAGTTTAATTATTAATATTTTCATCATAATAAAGTTTAAATTATAGAGATTATAAGCTTTTTCATGAAGGTTTATATTGCTGGCAAATTATGCACTGAAAATGAAAGAGAATTCCTTGAAAAAGTAACAAAAATGTGTGAAGATTTGGGATTTGATACTTTTCTTCCACATAGGGATGTTGGATTAGCTAAAGATATGAGTGATGTTGATAAGATTTTTCAAGGAGATATTGTAAATGGATTTAAAGATTGTGAATTAATAATTGCTGTTTTAGATGGATTGCATGTTGGGGCAGGAACCTCTTGGGAATTAGGATATGCATATTCAAAAGGTATTCCTGCTATTGGTCTAAAGACAGATGAATCTGTTAAAAATTCTTTAGAATATTTAAGTTCAATTCTTATAGCAAGTATGGATATTGTTTCAAATTTAGAAGAATTAGAAAAAAAATTGAAAAAAATTAATCAAGGGGTTTAGTTGATTCTATTTCTGTTTCTCTCCAACCATCATCATATCTCTTTTTTGTTTTTATCTCAAAAAAAGCCCTTATATAGATATATAACCTAGCAAAATAAAGCTGCAAGGTATAAAAAAATTCCCTTATATTTTTAGGATAAGTTAAAGAAAATATCACTCCTTCCTTAATTTCATTAAAAAAAGATTTTGTTCTTGGCATGTCTGGGGAGATTTTATCTAAATTTTCATGCCCCTTAATATTTCTTATTTTTTGATTTTTCCAGTCATTCCAGTTATCTGGATTTTTAATATAGACTTCTGCTTTTGGAAGATATTTTATTTTATAACCTTTTTTCCAGAATAAATAAGGGATTATCGCGTCTTCGCAAGCTTCAGTTGGAAAATCTAATATAACATTCTTTCTTATAGCAAATAAGTATCCTGAACATTCAAAAAATTGTTTATTGTTTGAAAGTTTTTTCCTTACCTTATCTATTCCATCAAAAAGAAGATGGGACCAATAACCATATTTTAAATCTCTTGAGTCTATTGAAACAGGTTTTCCAGTAACACAACCAATCTCTTTATCTTTAAATGCTTTTAATATTTCATCTAAAGCATTATCTGACACATAAACATCTCCATCTGTTAAAATAAAAAGATCTTCCTTATTATCAGAACCTAGTTCTTGAAAAAGTAGGTTAAGAGCGTAACTTTTTCCTTCTCCTGGATCAAGGAAAAAATTAAATCTTTTATCTTTAATTTTTTTTCTTAAAAATTCCTCAACTTCTGGAAAAGGATCTACTACTGTGATTCTAAGATCTTTTTTCATTTTTTGTTTTAAAAAAACATTCACAGCCCTTAGTGTTGCTTTTGGCTCTTTATAAGAAGCAATTATAATGTCTATCATTTTAAGAACAATTAAAAGGATAATCTTCTGGCCTTATGATAACTAATTTTTCTCCATCTTCAAATTTTAATTCTATTCTAGATTTTCTTTTACCCTGCTTGCCTATATCTGATAATTCTATATTTTCGATTGTTCCTGTTTTTCCTGCTATTTCTATCTTATCTCCTTGTTTTAGGTCTTTTGCTTGTTTTTTCATATTTAAAAAGAGAAAAACAAATTTATAAAGTTTATTAGCATATAGAGATATGAGAAATGCAATAGTTTTATGTTCTGGAGGAATAGATAGTATTACAACTGCTTATTATGTCAAGAAAAAATTAAAATATAAGGATATAATTATTTTGTTTTTTGATTATACACAGAGAACATTAAATCAAGAAAAAACAAAATCCAAAAAATGTGCAAAAAATCTTAATGCTAAATTTATTGAAATAGGCCTTAAAGAACTTGGTAAAATTTCTACTTCCCTAATAAATACTGATAAAAAAGCAAAAAAAGTTTATAGAAAGGAATTAAAAAATACAAAAAAAGAATCTGAAAAATTTTATGTTCCTTGTAGGAATATTATTTTTCTAACCTATGCCCTATCTTTAGCAGAAAGTCTTTATAAAAAAACAAAAAAAGTTTATGATATTTTTGTTGGTTTTAAACAAGAAGGAAGAGAAAGCTATCCAGACACAACAAAAAAATTTGTAAACTCCATAAATAATCTCAGCAAAGTCTCATGTATGGGAAAATTTAAAATTATTGCTCCTTTAATTGAAAAAGATAAAGAAGATATAATCTTATTAGGAAGAAAACTAGGACTTAATTTTAAGGATACTTTTAGCTGTTATATCTGTAATAAAAAACATTGTGGCATCTGTTTGGCATGTAGATTAAGGCAAGAAGGATTTTATTGGGCAAATATTAAAGACCTTACAGATTATAAGATTAAAATGAAAGATTTTAGATCAGCTTGATTTTTCTTTTGCTTTTTCATAAATCTCAAGAGTTTTCTTATTTATTATGTCCCATTTATAATTTTTAGCTTTCTTAAGATTATTCTTAATAATATTTTTTCTTAACTTACTATCTTTTAGAAGTTGAATAATCTTTTCTTCAAATTTTTTATTATCTCCATATTCGACAAGAAAGCCATTTTCCTTATTCTTCATCTCAAAAGGAATTCCATTCACAGGACTAGCCACTATGGGAAGACCAGCAGCCATTGCTTCAAATAAAGTTAAGGGCAAGCCTTCTCGATAACTAGGCAATACAAAAATATCTGCTGCTTGATACATTTTAATTATTTCTTTTCTATCTCTTGTTTCAGATAAGAGAAGAATATTTTTTTCATTGCCTATCAGTTCCTTAACCTTTTGTTTCATTCCCTCATCAGGACCCCTGATAACAAAAGTTAAGTTTTTTGTTTTTTTGAGAATAGATTTAGCTATTTCAACAAACTTATCTGGCCCCTTAGTAATATTCAGTCTTCCAAAAAATAATATTAGTTTTCCTTTTATTTTGTTTTTCTTTTTAAAATCATTTTTCTTAATTTTCTTAAAAAAATCATTAGTCATTCCATTCGGTATAACGATTATCTGATCTTGTTTTCCCCCATATTTTTTAATAAAACCTAATTCCCAAGGAGTTATTGCTATTATTTTATTTGTGAATTTTAAAGCAAGTCTTGAAAATAAGTTGTAACTGACTAATATCCCCAGTCTTCCTAATAAGGATCTGTGAGCATCTGTCCAAGGACAGTGAGTAGTATGGATATGAGGTATATCTAGTACTTGTGAGGCAAAAGAAGCTAAAACAAAATGAAGATGGCCAAAAACATGACTATGTATTATATCGGGTTTATCATCAAGGAGTTTAGAAAATACGCTTGGCCAAATAGTCGCAAAATTAGCTATTTTAGCTAGATGATAACACCTATGAACATGAATCCCATCTATAAGCTCATATTTTTTAGTGATTCTTTTTTCCTTATCATAATCAGAAGTATAAACATGAACGTCATGTCCTGCCTTGAGTTGTCTTTTTGCTAGTTCTTCTACTACTTGCTTTACCCCTCCTATCGCAGGAGTGTAAAATGGACATACATGTGCTATTTTCATAGTCTAATTATCTTTTTTTCTTTTATAGACTTTTGGATAGCCTAGTTTTAATTTTCCGAAAGTCTGTTTATCAGAGATAAAATCTTTTTCGATTATTTTTTTTATTATCTCTATATTATATTCCATGAGATTCATCCATGATTCTGCATATTTTGTGTCTATTCCAGATCCAGGAAGAAGGGTTCCTTTTCTTTTTGGATGAGGTTTTGCATAAGCCCTATACCTTAATTCTTTATTTCCATTAAACAAGAATAAAAAATCTGATTTTGGAAGAGCATTTAATATCTTTTTTATTTCTTTTTCATTGCTTTTTTTCTGTAAAATCATAAATAGACTTTGATAAGAAAATTCATCTGTAAATATTTGTTTTTTGTTTTTCATTTGCTCATATTTAGCTAATACAAAAGCAAGATAAGAATTTCTCATTTTAAATATCTGAAATCTTTTTTTAACTCCTAATCTTAATTTAATATTATTGGTATTTAGCTTATAAAATAAATATTTTGTCTTAATTGGATGCAAGAGAAAATGTTTAAAAAAGAAGAAAAATTTGGCAAAAAGATTAGACTTTTCAATATTATAAGTTGGATAGCCTTTTTTTTCTAAATTTTTTTTTAAAACAGACTTTCCAGTATTTGACAATCCAAAAAATTCGATAATCATTTTAATTTTTCTTTCATTAATTCAAGTTGTTTTATTTTTTTGAGGCATTCTTGTTTTTCTTTTTCAGATAAAGGATTTTCCTTAAGAGCTTTCTCATATGTTCTGATTGTGCCTTCTATTTGTTCGATTGTTATTGTCATAATATTTTAATATTCATTAGGTTTATAAAATCTTCTTGATGTTTAGATTTATGAAGAATATTATAAGGAATTTATTAAAAGATTTAAAAAAAGAAAAAATAAGATATAATCATAATGTCTCTGGAAAACTCTCTAAAATTAAGTTTCCTGACCCAAAAAATGAATTAGGATATTTTAAAGCAAATAAATATCCAAAAGAGCTTATTGAAGTAGAACTAATTATAGATGGAGAATCGTTAAGAAGAACAATGAAAGTAATAAGGAAAAATAATTTTATTTTTTATCCATATATAAGGCCCTTATGTTATTTTTATTATGATGAAAAATTTGGATTGATTAGATTAATTGTAAAAACAGAGGATAATCAAGAAATTACTAAAGAAAAACCAAAAAAAGGGCATATTATATGTTTTGTCTCTCCAGAGGGTGGCGGGAAAACAACTGCCCTAAGTAGAGCATATACTGTATTAGAAAAATTTCCAGTCAATAGGACTCATATGACATTTAGTTCTTTTAAAGAATCTAAAACCTATAGAATTTATGATCTATCTAGAAAAATTTTCAGAATAAAGAAGAATAATCTTTCTGGAAAAATAACCCTATTAGATAGGTATATTTATCTTACATTTAGAAAAAAACCTTTTTTAAGATCAGTTTTTAGAATATTTGCTCCTGAGCCCTCTATTGTTTTTATTTTGAAGGCAGATTATCAAACCTTAAAAAAAAGAAGAGGGCCTTTATGCTCAAGTAAAGAAAATGTTAATCAAACCTATAAATTATTTGATTCTGCAAAAAATAAGATTTACATTAATTCTGAGTCAGATATAGATGAAAATATTAGGATAATTATAAATAATATATTAAGATTATATGAAGATGATGAAGAAAAATACATTAGAGATATTATTTAAAGAATTTAATAAAGAAAAAGTAAAATATTGTGTTAGAAGTAAATACAAACATCTTCCAAAAAAACTTGAAGGAGGAGATATAGATATCCTTATTGAGAAAAAAAACTGGCAAAAAGCAAATAAAATAATAAGAAAATTAGGATTTAGGTTTTATCCATTTACACAGCCAAATCTTTTTTATTTTTATTATGATAAAGAGTTAGGATTAATTTTACTGGATATTTTATTAACTAAAACATTAGTTCCCATTAAAAAATTCAAGAAATTTTTTATTCCCTTGGATGAAAAACCTATTCCAAATAAAAAAGGGTTATTAAAAAGGATTTATACTGGATTAATAAGAAGATTTTATTATATGTTTAGAGGAAGAGTGATAGTTTTTGAAGGTGTTGATGGGTCTGGAAAATCTACTAATGTGCAGGCTTTATATGATTCATTAGAAATACTTCCTATTAAAAAACAGATTGTTCATTTTGCTACTCATTTTAAAAAAAGAAAACCAAGTTCATTAAAAAGATTATTTACAAGATCCTATTGCATATTAAAGGTTTATAAAAATATTATATTAGGAAGAATAGTTATCACAGATAGATATATTTATTTAACGTTTAGAAAACATCATAAAATATTAAAAAGTATCTTGAGAAGTTTTGCTCCAACTCCAGATATTGTTTTTGTGACAAAGGCCCCTATAAAAACAATTAAAAAAAGAAAAAAAGGTCAGAGGGATCTTTTAGACGAAAAAATGATTAGAGAACTTAATAATATATATGAAAATATCCCTAATTCTATAATTATTGATACCCAAAAGCCTATTAAAGAAAATTTAGGCATTACTGTAAATAAATTGTTAGAAAAAATCTTAAGATAATTATTTTCTATAAATATAGAGTTTTATTAAAACTAATAAGATAGCTATTACAAGATATATCCATAAGAAGATTGTTGTTTTAAATAATAATGCCAAAGCAATTACATGTTTTTGAATATCTCCTGTAAATCCAACAACTCCTCTAATATGTAATTTCTTTTTTATTCTTCCTAAAAAGCCTTGTTGAAGACTTTTACTTTTCTTTTCTTTGTTTGGAAAAATATAAGAATTAGCAGTAGAAAGATTAAGCAATAGAAAGGATAGCATTGTCAATAATCCTAATAACAGATTTCCCATAAAATATCCTGCTGCAAAGATTACTAAGGGAAATATTAAAACCCCTGCCATTGAGTCCATATAGGCTCCAAAAGCATTTTGTTGAGGTGTTCTTTTTTTATCAATTGTTGCTCTGAATCTAGCTACTTCTCCATCTGCACTATCTGCTATTAAAGAAAGTTCAACAAGTATTGCTGCAACAATCCAATATCCTTTATATATAACAAAAATAGTAAGAGAATCTATTATGGGAGTTAATAATGCAATAAATTCTGCACATAATGTAAAATGAACAAAAAACCATGAGAAAAATTTTGAAATAGGCCTATTTGTGAAAGGGGCAAGAAAATCTCCCTTATCTCTTGATTTAGAAAAATTAAAATCTTTTAATCTTGGTATTTCATATCCTCTTTTCATAATCAAAGTAAAAAGCAGAAGTATTTAAATATAACTAAGAACAGGGATTATTATGGCTAAACCATTAGTAACAGTGATAATAGCGGCATTTAATTCAGAAAATAAAATAAATAAAACTCTTGAAGCTCTTCTTAATCAGACATATAAAAATATTGAGATAATTGTTGTAGATGATGGAAGTGAGGATAAAACAAAAGAAGTTGTTAAAGAATTTTTTAAAAAAAATAAAAAAATAAAGCTTCTTGAACAGCATAGACAGGGGCCTGGAGCTGCAAAAAATCTTGCTGCAAAAAAGGCAAAAGGAAAGATTTTTGTTTTTGTTGATTCTGATGAATATCCTAGAAAAGATTATATTGAGAAACTTACAAAACCATTAATAACTAAAAAAGGAGAAACAGCAATTGGAGCATGGTATGTGGCTAATCCAAAAAGTGTATGGGCCAGATGTAGATTTAAAGATAGTGGAGAAATAAGAAAACACGCTGTTAAATCTGGAGTTTTTAGAACAATATCAAAAAAAGATTTCAATAAAATTGGGGGATTTGACCCTAAAAAAGGATATTCAGATGATCAGACGGGTAAAACTTTGAAAAGAATAAGAGTAGATAGTGCCATATTTGATCATGATGTTGATTCAAGTTTAAGTGAATTATTTAAAAAAAGAAAGTGGATTGGAAGCTCAATAATAAGTAATCCTAAACCTAGGAAGTTCTGGATAAAATTAATTTTAGGATTTGTTTTTTTGATGATATTTGTTAATTCTTTGTTTTTTTCAAGAAGATTATCTTTAATATTAATAATTATTGCCTTATTACCCTTATTATATCAGACAATTAAAAAAATAATTTTCTATAAGGATATCAGATTGTTGATTGCCTACCCGGCATATAGTATTGTATGCTCTATAGGAATGTTGATGGGTTTTTTAAAACCAGAATATAAAAAGTAATATAAACCCTTAAAATTTCAGATAAATATGAAGATATTATTAACAGGATCAAGTGGAGAAATAGGAACAAACTTAGCTTTAGAGCTCAAAAGACAAGGTCATGAAATATTTGGAATTGATAAAAGAAGAAATACTTGGACTGATGAATTTAAATATTTAATTATAGATCTAAGTCAAAAGTTTGCAACATTTGAAAATGGTTTTGGAGACGCTATTATGCCATTTAAACCAGATGTTGTGGTTCATTTTGCAGCTAATGCTAAGGTTCATGAATTAGTTAAATACCCCTCAAGAGCAATGGACAATATACAAGTTACATTCAATGTTCTTGAATATTGTAGAATAAATAAGGTGCCTATTGTTTTTTCAAGTTCAAGAGAAGTTTATGGGGATATTCATAGATTTGAGGATGAAAGTAAAGTAACACATGAAGGTAAGGCTGATTTTAAATTTACAGAAAGCCCTTACTCCTCAAGTAAGATAGCAGGGGAATCTTTAATATATAGTTATGCAAAATGTTATGATCTTCCTTATCTTGTTTTTAGATTTTCAAATGTTTATGGGAGGTATGATAATGATGTTGAGAGAATGGAGAGGGTTATTCCATTATTTATAAAAAAGATTAATGCAGGGGAACCAATAACTGTTTTTGGAAGAGATAAATTATTAGATTTTACATATGTTGATGATTGTGTTCAAGGAGTTAGTTCTGGAATCAAGAAATTAGTTTCAGGAGAATTAAAAAATCAAACTATTAATCTTGCTTTTGGAGAAGGCCATACTCTTCTTGAACTTGTTGAATATATAGAAGAAAATCTTGGAAAAAAAGCAGATATGACAATTAAAGAGAGCCAAGTTGGAGAAGTAACTTATTATATTGCAGATATCTCAAAAGCTCAAAAACTACTTGGATATAACCCTACAACTTCCTTGAAAGAGGGTATTAAAAAATGTGTTGATTGGTGGAGAGAAAGGGGAGATCTATAAAATGCTTACAGAATTTCTAGCATCAAAAAATAATAGGTTTTGCAGATGGTTAAATAAGGTTTTTAGACATTGTGAGATACATCCTGGATGTAAAATTCCTAAGTCAATTAGATTTGGCCATGGGGGACATGGAATTGTTATTGGAAATTGTGAGATTGGTGAAGATGTTATTATTATGCATAATACAACCTTATGTAATGATTTCACCTCAAAAGATGAAAAGAAAAAAGGCTTTCCGAAAATTGGAAATAAAGTTATTATAGGCACTGGAAGCATTCTTATTGGAGATATTAAAATAGGAAATAACTCTATAATTGGAGCAGGAAGTTTTATTGATAAGAATGTTCCAAAAGATTCTATTGCGTTTTGTAAAAGAAATTTAGTAATTAAAAAAAGAAAATCATAATAATTTTTCAGAAGCATTGATTACTTGATTTATTGTTATGTTATTTAAACAAGGAATATTTTCAGGACAAGCTTTTTTTCTCATTGTTCTTGAACATCTTCCTTTATCAACTAATATTTTATGGGTGTTTTTGTTTGTTGGCCAGGCACCTACAATCTCAGGAAGACTTGGACCCATCAGCTCAACTATTGGAATATCTAATTGATAAGCAATATGAACAATGCTTGTGTCAGTGGCGATTAAAAGTTTTGATTTTTTTAATAAAACTCCAAGTTCTCTTAATGAGAATTTTCCACAAGTATCCATAATATTTTTTTTGTTTTTAGAATATCTGATTATCTCTTTTGCAAGTATTGATTCGGACTTTGACCCTGTTATCAGTATCTTATATCCTTTATCTAAAAAATAATCAGCAACCTTTGCATATCTTTCTAAAGACCATAAATGAGGGGGAACTTTTCCTTGTTTAAAAATATCAACAACATATTTTCCTCCTGGATGGATAATTATATACTTTTTTATTTTCTTGTTCTTTAAAAATTTGGTGACTTTTTTCTCGTCCCCTTTTGAATAATAAAAAATTAATCTTTTATTCTTAAATCTAAAACCCAGCTTCTCTAAAAGTTTAAATCTCAGATCAACCATATGAATAGAACAGTTAAATATCTTTCTTGTGAATAAAAATCTATTTCTAAATTTTAATAAATTTTTAGTGCTGCTCGCGGTTTTAGAAATTCTATAAGGAATAAATAAAAAATCCTTGATATTTGCTGACCCAAGATTCATAGAGATAAGTGCTTGAAAATCCATATCTCTTATTTGATGGATTGTTTGTTTATCTTTATATTCAATAAAATCTATATTTGGGAAATTATCAAACTGAGAAATTGTTCTTTTATCAGATAAAACAGAAACCTTGACATCTGGATAAATCTGTTTAAAATAACTTAAAACTCCCAGCGTAACAAAATCTCCTCCAACATTTCCTAATTCTTGATTAATTAAAACGACTAATATATTTTTTATCTTTCTATTTTTAATTATTTTAAACTTAGAGGGATCAAATAAAATCCAGATAATATAATCCAACATAGAAGATAATCTTCTTAATAATAAATGAAATGCTGTAATAGGCTTTCTAAAAACTCCTAATCTCATTTTTTATTGTTGATTGCATAAATTGTTCCAAATTCTTTGCCATCAATAATCATATTTACACTAAAATCATTTTTCTCAAGAAATTCCCTTAATTCTTTTCCTGTTCCTTTTCCATAATTATGATACTCCATTGCTATTTTTTTTATTTTTGCTAATTCTTTTTTGTTGAGAGAATAGAAAATATCATATTCAGATCCTTCGCAATCCATCTTTAAGAAATTTATTTGAGGAATCTTTTTAATAAATTTTTTAAAGGAAATCTTGTCTACACTTATCTCTTCTTGATTTTCACTTAGTCTTGTCATAGAATTCTGGCCTTTATTTTTGGTTTTAGAAACAAAAAATTTTAACTTTCCGTCTTTATCTGAAACTGCCTTATTAAATGAAGTGATATTTGAAAGCCTATTAAGATTTATATTCTCATTTAATAAATTAAAGTTTTCTTTCATAGGCTCAAAACTATATACTTTTCCTAAATTAGCGTAATAAGCAGCCATAATACTAAAAACACCGATATGTGCTCCGATATCAACAACAACATCATTTGAATTTATTTCAAAACCATTTGGAAGATAAGACTTATGTATCCATATTTCATTTAATATAAATCTATCTGTACTTCCCCCTCTTACTTTAAGCTTAGGCCCATTTCTTAATCTATATATGATTGGTTTATTTTTAATTAAACCAAAATAATCCTTAAGATAGATTATGGGATTTTCTAAAGTCTTCAAAAGTTTGAAAAAAGTTTTTATTTTATTAGCCATTATAAGTCCTTTGTTTCTGTTTCAAGATTATGGAGTTTTGCCTGTTTTTTAATTAGTTTATTCTTTATTAAATTTAGTATTAATCTATCATTTTTATCTAAACATATTAAGAATATTAGTAAGATATAAATCAGAATAAAGAATATTCCTGATAAGATTAAAGTTAAAAGATTTAATTCTATAAATGATTTTATGATAATCAAGAATATTGTTGAAATTATAACAGAGATTAGAATGTTTATCATTTTTCTTTTTAGGGGTATGATAGATAATAATCTTTTACTTTGGATTACCAATATTCCTGAAAAGATTATCATACTTGTCATTGTTGCAAATCCAGCACCATTGATTCCATATTTAGGAATTAAAAGTATATTAAGAATTAAGTTTATTATTGTGACAATGAGAATATCCCAAAGAATTAATCTAGATTTTCCTTTCATTGTGATTAATTGTTTAGAAACATCAAATAAGGCTGTAAATATTGCTCCAATAGCTAAAAATCTTAAGGCATTCTCTGCTACAAGATATTCGGTTCCGAACAAGATATTAATAAAAGTTCCTGGAAAAACCAAAAATAAAACTAGGATAGGAAGACTTATCATTAATATCCATTTTCCTACTTGTTTGCTTAATTGATTTACTGATTCCTTGTTTCCTTTTGCATACTCTCTAGTTACTAAAGGAAAGAACAATTGAATAAATAAATCAGTGGGGATTGTTAATAATAAGGCTATAGGAACTGCAGCATTATAAAATCCAACTTGTCTTGCTGTTTGAAAAATTCCAATAATAAATGAATCTGTCCAATGAAAAACAGATACTGCAAAACCAAAAAAGATTAATGGCCAAGAATAACTAAATAAAGATTTGAATATTTTTTTATCTTTTTTAGATTTAGAAAAAACTTGTTTTATTTTGGCTTTTGTGAAAAAATATGCAATTATAAGTGTTAATAACGCTCCTGTTAAGTAGGATATAGGAATAGAATTTGAATTAAAGCCAATAAAAATCAAGATTAATAATATCACAAGTTTAGATAAGGTTTCAAGAATCTTTGATAAAAATGAAAAGGCTGTTATTTTTTCGTAGCCTCGAATTATAGATAAAAAAACAGATAAGATAACTGTTATGGGAATTACAAAACTAAATAATTTCAAGAAAAAACTTAAATCTGGATTTTGAAAAATATTTATAGCAATTAAATCTGAAAAAAAGAACAATAAAATAGCTGCTGTGATGCTCGTGATTATTGAGATTAAAAGAGTTTTCTTAAAAAGATAGGATATTTTTGATTTTTGATTTTTTCCTCTATAAAGTGGAATAAATCTTAATAAACCATTTCCTAATCCTAATTTTGAGATAATAATAAACCATCCTATAATCATCAAAGAAAGTGTAAATAAACCATAGGTTTCAGGCCCATAAGTTCTTGCTATAACTATCCTATACCCATAAGTAAATATTTTAGATAATAAAACAGAGATAAAAACTATTATTGAAGATTTTGCTAATAATCCTAGAGAAGTTTCAAATTCTTTTTTTTCTGATTTTTTCATGGCCATTTTATTGATAAGTTAAGACATATAAAACACATAATTGAGATAATTTTGAGTATAAGGGCTCCTTATAAGCAATAAGGTCCATAAGATCTAGGAAGAGATGGATAATAAAACCGATTAAAATCCATAAGAATAGTTTAAATCCTAACAAGGCCAGAATTCCTAATATAATGAATGATTCAACCCCATGGAATAGAAGAAACATCGGCCTAAAAATTTTATTTTTCCTTCTATCTTGCCTTAGTTTTAAAAAATATTTATAAGCTCTTGAAAGACTTAAATCTTTTTTCTTGAAAACATAATATAAATAATGATCAACATCAATTAAGATGGAAGCTAAAAAAATGATGATTCCTGCAAGCAAGCTTAGTTTTAATAGATATATTAAAGCTATAGTAATTAAAAAACCAAATATTGCGTGATGTTTTGGAAGCATTTTTATTTTTATTAATTTATCTACTCTACTATTTTCTTGACAATTTCTGCAAATGCTGGTCTTGTTATAAAAACACCGACACTAATTCCTATCATAGTTGTAATTGCGAATCCTTTTAATAATCCTGCACCTGCAGTTATTAAAGGCATCATCGCAAACATTGTTGTAGCATAACTTCCTAATATTATAAATCCAGCTCTTTTCAGTCTTTGTTTTAGACTTAAACTTACTCCAGATCTTGATTCATCTAAAACAACAATCTGTTGATCTACACCTGTCCCTATCACTGCTATTATACCTGCGATACTTGGAAGATCTAAATTCCATTTAATTAAAGAGGCTATTCCTAAGACAATCAAGACTTCTGAAAAACTTGTTAATAATAAAGCCAGAGGAAGTTTTATTTTTCTATATCTTAATAAGACTATTAAAGCTACTGCAGCTAATGCTGCTAATCCAGCTATTATAATTGATCTAATAAATTTTCTTCCAAGTAAGGGAGAGATTGTATCTAGTTTAACTATTTCTAGTTTGTAAGGAAGACTTCCTGTAATTAAAATTGTTTGAAGTCTTTTCATGTTTTGTTGAGTATCTTCTATTGCCTCTTGCCTATCTTTTCCAGATCCAGAACCTTGAATAGATATTTGAGTTGTTTCTCTTCCCTTCAGATCTTTTGAAATAAATAAAGAATCCATTAATGCATCATCAACATATAAATCTAATTTTTCAGAAAGATATTCTGGATTTTCAGTACTTATTGATAAATTTTCTGTTATTTCTGCATGTTTTTTTGCTGCTTTTTCAGTAAGAGAAATTGCAAACCTAAATCTACATACTTCTCCTCCTGTTTCAGAAGGAAAACACCCTTCTATTCCAGAGTACTGGCCACTTCTCTCAACATGAGCTATATCTTCTCCCCCAATAAAAACTGTTTGATTTGCTATTCTTGCTTCGAATTTTCCTTGCTTGCTTATTAATTCTTCAAGTTCAGAAGGAGTTGCTCCTGCAATTTCTAGTAACATATAATTATTTCCAGAAAGATCAGATACTTGTCTAACTTTCATATCTGAAAGACCATAAACATTCAGCCTATTCTCTGTTATTGAGATTAAATCTTGTATCTCATCATAATTTAAAGACTGATTTTGTGCTTTGATTAATGCTCTTGATCCTCCTTGAAGATCTAATCCTAATTTAATATCTGTTTTTGGAATCTCTTGTAAAACTATCTTTGGAGGAGTATTTGTAAACAAAATATATTCCTCATCTTTTGTTTGGATTATTATCTTTTTATTTTCCTCATCAATAAATTCAGAATTTATTATTTCAGTATAATCTGAAAGAGTTTCTACTTCATTGCTATTTATAGAAGTTATTATCTGACCTTGTCTTAGTCCAGAATTATAAGCAGTTGAATTAAGTTCAACTGATTTGATTATTAATCCTGATTCTGTTTGAGTATAGATTAAAAAAATCATTGAAGCTAATAAAATAAAAATGATTAATATTTTTCCGAAGTTTGATTTCACATTTATTAAAACAAATAAAATACCAATAAACAATCCCAAAACCATCATAGATGTAGAAGTTGGCAGATTAATGATTAAAATTAACGAAGATATCAAGAATATTGCTAAAAGCCAAATTTTCCATCCAAGTTTCATTCTTCTCTCTCCTTATTTTTTCTTTCTATATACCATTTCAATATTGAGGCATTTGTAAACCATGTATTTAGTAAATCAAAACATAGACCGATTGTTAATATTAAGAAGATTTGTTTTAATGTTTCTGAGAAACTAGCTGTAAGTAATAGAGCTACAACAACAGCTGCTATAGATGTTAAAGTCATTGTAATCCCTGTTTTAAATGAAGAAAATAATCTAGTGTCTAAATCATATTCTCTTTGTTTTAATAATTTTGATGTAAGCATAATATCTGTATCTACACTATATCCTATAAGCATTAAAAAAGCAACAATTCCTGCACTTGATAATTTTAATTCAAGAAAATCAACTAAAGCTAGGGTCATTACAATATCTGCAAAAGCAGAAAGAATTACTGCAAGGCTTGGAACAAAAGTCCTAAAGATTATAAAAACAATAATTGCCATGAAGATAAAAGCAAAGATAATGGCTCTTATCAATTGATTATAAAATTCCTCGCTTAATATAGCTCCTGTAAATTCTGTACTTGAATTTTCAGAATCAAGTTCATATTCTAAATAGTCTTCTAAAATCGGCTTTAGTTCTTCAGGAGAAAGAGGGGATTCAATAATGATTGCCTCTTGATTTCCAGTTCTCAGGCCTGTTATTTCTCTTACAGAAGCATCAGGACTTTCTTGTCCAAGATATGTTTTTAGATCTGCTAAATCTATTTGTGATTCAGGATAGATTGTTATTGTTGTCCCTCCTGTTAAAGAAACATCTTTTTTAATAAAATCTTGATTTTGTTGATAAAAACTATATATAAAAAATAAAGAAATAAGAAGTAAGATTAGTGGAACTAAGAGTAAGAATTTGTAGTTTTTGTTGTATATTTGTTTGAATGACATTTTGTAAATGAATGCGCCAATGTCGCATTTCACTTTTATCTTATTGTTTATTTTGTTAAGTGAAATGCGCCAGCCGGGATTTGAACCCGGGTCATCGCCTTGGAAGGGCAATATTCTGCCACTAAACTACCGGCGCATATTATTATGATTATTTACTGTTTTTTAAAGGTTATTATAGTGATATGCTCGAGATAGGATTTGAACCTACGGCCTATTCCTTAGGAGGGAATCGCTCTAATCCAGACTGAGCTACTCGAGCATAATAATGCCTTTATGCGGGGAAAAGGATTCGAACCCTTGTAGGCACTAAGCCACGTGATCTTGAGTCACGCCCGTTTGACCGCTTCGGTATCCCCGCATAATCATAGCAATAAAACCATATATAAAAAGCTTTATAAACTCTCATAAATAAGAGTTTTTGAAACGGCCATAATAATCTGGTAACACCTGTTCCCATTCCGAACACAGAAGTTAAGCATTTTATGTTTGTGGTGTTAGTTCCCCATAAGGAGCGAAGTCACAGAGCTGTTTCATCTTTTTTTAAAAATACAAAACCAAAATTTCTTAAATCTTCAAAATATAAATTTTAAATGAGTCAAAAATTAGAACTTCTTAAACTTATTAACTAACTCCAAAGTATCTTCCTGACCTAAAAACATAGATCTGCAACAATACCTATCCAAACCCAACTCATCAAGAACTTTCTTAGAATCTTCTCCTTTATTTTCTACTCTTTCCTTAAACTCTTCCCAAAGATGAGCTATAGGACGTCCGCAACTAAAACATCTTATTGGAATTATCATAATAATACCTCTTATCAAAGGTTTTTAAAACTTGCTATATCACACAAATATTTAAAAATAAAACATACTAACTAATCCTAGAAAAAGAGGAAAAAATAAATGGGCAAGAAATGTATTTATTGTGGAACTGAAATCTCTCAAGATAATGTTATAGATTTTTGTGAAAAGTGTGGTATTTCTGCCTTTGGATCAAAAGTATTCAGAGCCATTGTAGAAAATATGCAAAAAGCAAGAGATAGGGGAGATTTAGACCAAGGAAATGTAATCTAGAATAATCCAAAAGCTTAAAAATACACTATTTCTAAAGAAATTAGAATGATTAAGAGAAAAAAAGCTAGAACTAAAGGAAAGCTTGCTTTAAGCAAATATTTCCAAGAATTTAAACAAGGAGATAGAGTAACAATAGTAAGAGAACATGCTGAAAATCCTAGTTTTCCTAAGAGAATACAAGGTTTAAGCGGAGAAGTAAAAGGAAAAAGGGGAAGGGCTTATCTTGTTAGTATTAAAGAAGGTAATAAACTTAAAACTCATATAATCAAACCAGTACATTTAAAAAAACTAAAATAAACAAGATATAAGATGGTAATAAGAGAAAGAGAATCATTAAGTATATGTGAGGCAGGAGAAATAGTTGGGACTATAAAGGAAACAGATAAAACAGAAGAAATAAAAAAGTTTGTTAAAAGATTCTGTAAAATAACTCCTGCAAAAGCTAAAAAAATTAGAGAGGAAATTGAAAAATTAGAATTATTAAAACTAAAACCTCAGGATATTGCAAAGATAATAGATATTCTGCCGGAAGATGCAATAGAGTTAAATAAAATATTTACAGAAATAACATTAGATGCAGATGAGACAAATAAAATCCTTGAGACAATTAAAAATAATAAATAGAAAAAATGAAAGACAAAGAAGAAAAAGCAATTGTATTGGATTATCTGCCTTATGGCTATCCTTTAGAAAAGAAAATGATGCCTATAGCCCAGGCTATGGGAAAGAATCATTTCACACTCTTAGAATTAGTTCCTAGAAAAGGAATAAAATTAGAAGTTAATGAAGAGGTATATATCGGAGAAGGTAAAAGAGAGAAGATATATTATATCCTTGGAAGACTTCCATTTGATAAGCTTACAGAAGCTGCTAAGAGTATTCTTAAGGAGTATATTAAAAAATATATAATGGAAAATGAAAAAAAGTTTCTTGACTTTTTTAATCAAGCAGAAGCAATAAATACAAGATTGCACCAGTTTGAATTGCTTCCAGGTTTTGGAAAAAAACATACAATAGCGATTATTGAATCAAGAAAAGAAAAGCCTTTTGAAAGTTTTGAAGATTTGAAAAAAAGAATCTCTAATCTTCCAGATCCTAAAAATGCAATAGTAAAGAGAATATTACAAGAATTAGAAGGAAAAGAAAGACATAATCTCTTTATACAATAAAATAAAAATTTTAAAAATAAGTTTAAGTAAAGAACAAGAAGATGGCAGAGGAAACAAAAAAACCAGAAGAGAAAAAACCTGTAGCTGGAGTTCCAGCACAGAAAAAACCAGATCAAAAAAAAGAAAAAAAGTCTACAATAGATAAAGAGATTAGTTCTTCAAGCAAAATTATTAGAATATTGCAAACAGACATCCCTGGAAATAAAAATCTTTATACTGGGTTAACAAGAATCAAAGGGGTTTCATGGGCTATATCAAATGCATTATGTGTTTTAATGAAATTAGACAAAAATAGAAAAGTAGAGTCCTTATCAAAAGAAGAAATAAATAAAATTGAAGAATTTCTTAAAAAAGGGGAATTCCCAAAATTCATTTCAAATAGGAGAAAAGATTTTGCAACTGGAGAAGATAAACATATTATTACGAGTGATCTTGACCTAGTTAAGGAATTTGATATTAAAAGACTTAAGAAGATTAGATCTTATAGGGGATTAAGACATGCAACTGGACAGCCTACAAGAGGACAAAAAACTAGAAGTCATTTTAGAGAAAACAGAAAAAAAGGTGTTGGAGTTAAAAAGAAAGGACAAGCTAAATAAAAATGGTTAAGAGAAGAAGAAAAAAATATAATAGGCCAAGAAGAATGTTTGATTCTGAGAGGATTAAGGGAGAAGGAAACTTAGCTAAGAGATATGGTTTAAAAAATAAAAAAGAAATATGGAAAGCAGATTTTGCTGTTGAAAAAATAAGAAATACAGCTAAAAAACTTATTACAGCTTCAGATGAAAAAAGACAGGAGTTTATAGATAAACAAAAATTAAAAGGATTTCCTGTTGAGACTACTTCTGATATTCTTGCCTTAAGTGCTGAAGACTATCTAAAAAGAAGATTGCAGAGTATTGTTGTTAAAAAGAAATTAGCAACAACTCATAGGCAGGCAAGGCAGTTCATTACACATAAACATATTACTATTGGAGGGAATATAATCAATTCTCCATCTCATTTGACAACCCTAAAAGAAGAAGAGGGAGTAGCCTTAAATCTTGTGATGCCTGCTAAGAATCAAGAGATGAAAAAAGAAGAAAAAGAATTTTTAGATCAGATCAAATCTCCAAAAGAAAAATCTAAAGAGGGAAAATCAGAAGAAAAAAATAAGGAGGAAGAAAAATAATGGCAGAAGAAAAAACACAAATTGAAGAAATAGAAGAAGAACAAGCAAAGAAAAAAGCTGAAGAAGAAGCTAAAAAAGAATCTAAAGAGGAAAAAGCAGAAGAAAAACAAGAATCAGCTGAAGAAGGAAAAGAAAAAAAGAAACCTAAAAAAGAAAGAACAGGGGTATTGTATATTAATACCACCTCTAATAACACTATATTAACAATCACAGACATGACTGGGAATACTATTGCAAGATCTTCAGGAGGCCAGTCAACAAAACAATCAAGATTAAAATCAAGTCCAACTGTTGCTATGTTTTCAGCAAAAAAGATATCAGAAGAGGCTTCAGATGCAGGAATAACTAATCTCTATGTAAGAATCAAAGCAAGAACTGGCAGTACTTCTCCGGGAAGTGCTTCACACGCAGTTGTTAAATCTTTGAGTAGAAGTGGATTTAAGATATTAAGTATTATGGATATAACCAAGAATCCAAGAGGGGGACCTAAGAGTAAAGGAGGAAGAAGAGGAAGAAGGGTTTAAAAATAGAGAATAACTTTCATAAAAATGATAAAAATAACAAATAAATCAGATGAAAAAATTGAATTTAAGACAGATATGCCTATTAGTATTGCAAATGCTATAAGAAGAAGTGTAAATTCTATACCTATTTTAGCAATAGACGAACTGGAGATAAGTAAAAATGATTCTGCACTCTATGATGAAATAGTTGCTCATAGAATGGGATTGGTCCCTTTAAAAGATGAAGGATTAAAACTTCCTAATGAATGCTCATGTAATGGAAAGGGATGTGGAAAATGTACTGTTAAATTAAAACTTAAGGCAAAAGGACCTTGTACTGTCTATTCCACAGATTTAAGCCCAAAAGGAAGCATTGCACATAAGATGCCTATTGATCTTCTTGATAAGGATCAAGAATTAGAATTTGTTGCTATTGCTAAGATGGGGCTAGGAAAAAATCATTCAAAGTTCTCTCCTGGATTATTTTTTTATAAATATAGTGAGGATATAGAAGACCCTGAAGCAAAAGATGGAGGGTTTAAAAAATTAATAGAAGATGTTAAAAAAGATGAGAATAAAGAATTAGAAGTATTCATAGAATCTTGGGGACAAATCAAAGCAAAAGATATTTTTATTAAAGCTATAGATGCCTTAACAAATAATTTAAAAGAATTTTCAAAAAATATCAAATAATCAAAAACCTTTTTGAGAAGGTTATATCGTTAAATTAAAAAACTAAGGCTTCGCATATATTGTATGCGGAGATGCCGGAGTGGTCAAACGGGGCACGTTAAGGGCGTGTTGGCTTAGTGCCTACGAGGGTTCGAGTCCTTCTCTCCGCATAAAAAAGATAGAATGATAAGTAAAACAAAAATAAATAAACGAGAAAAAAGAAAAACAAATCCTGATTTAGCTCAGGCTATTTTTATTGCTAAAAAAAATAATCTTTTAGAATTAGCTAAAAAATTATCTGGCCCTACAAAAAAACAATCAAAAGTTAATGTAGAAGATTTAGATAAAATTAAAGAAGATAAGATAATTGTTGTTGGCAAGGTCTTAAGTGAAGGAGATATAAGCAAGAAAAAAACAATTTATGCCCTTGGATTTAGTGAAAAAGCTAAGGAAAAACTAAAAAAAGCAGGATGTGAATCTTTATCAATT
>Ga0272441_10000882_pt1 | contig 65712 bp, 57 predicted proteins | sample SSMProp6N_FD_193582 | JGI IMG/M metagenome (GOLD analysis project Ga0272441, IMG submission 193582) | Marine sediment archaeal communities from Little Sippewissett salt marsh, Falmouth, MA, United States - SSM-Prop-6N | ecosystem: Environmental > Aquatic > Marine > Wetlands > Sediment ... | reverse complement strand
GATTCAGCTGCTTCTGGCCCGTGCTCCGGATTCCAAGGAGCTGCATGAGCTTGCCCGCCGAATGGGAGTGACCGAAACTCCCTATCCCAAAGTCACCGAAAGCCAGCGTAACTGTATCCTCTGCGGCCTGTGTGTTGCGGTTTGCGAGGAGGTGATCGGGGTCTCGGCCATAGGCTTCGCCGGCCGGGGTGTGGAACGGGCTGTAGCCGCTCCATTTCGAGAGGCCTCGGAGGCCTGCATCGCCTGTGGGGCCTGTGCCGCCATCTGTCCTGTGGGCACGATCCAGGTACGGATTCACGAGGATACCGGAGAGGCGGAGATCTCTCCGTTCAAGAGCCGCTCTAAGCTGCTGATTTGTGAGGAGTGCGGAGTACGTATGGTGAGTGTTCCCGTAGCTCAGGCTATGAGTGATCGGGTGAACATAGATTGGGAGGAGTTCCGGCATCTGGCCCGGCTCTGCCCCGAGTGCCGTAGAAAGCATGCGGTAAAAGCGCTCGGGCTCGGAGCCGGGGAGAGCAGTGCAACCCCCCTCGAAAAAATACAGTTTAGCGAAGCTAACAACTAGATCCAGAAAGGAGTCTTGAAGAGATGTCCAAGATCATCGCCACTGCAGCAATCCGCGGGGCCCATGCCATGGTAGCCCGGGCGGAGGAAGACCTCCAAAAAATGATTAAGTCCAAAGGCAAAGATACCCAGGTTGCCTATCCCAACACGGCCTACTATCTGCCGATCATGCTTCTGTTCCTGGGGCAGAAGGTCCAGAAGATCGGGGATCTGGAGGAGAGCCTCCAGGAGGCCAAGAACCTTCTGGGGCGAATCCCTGAACACGATCTGTGGCTTCCCTATCTTGGGGAAACCCTGGACTCCGGTGTGGCCACCCTGATTGCCGAAGAGATCATCGAGAGCCTCAAGTACGTGAACGGGAATCCCGCCGACGGCATCTGGCTGGGCTTCACCGGGGACAACATCCTGCGCCAGCAGGGGATCAAGCTGGTGGATGGAAGGATGCCCGGCTTCGTGGCCATCGCCGGATGCACCAAGAAGAACAAGGACGCGGTGGAGCTGATTCAGGGCTTCCAGGCCCGGAACATCCTCGTGTTCATGGCGGGTCATACCAATGGCAAGGCCATCGCCGAGCAGCTGCACGAGGAAGGGGTAGAGATGAGCTGGGACACCTTCACCGTTCCCTACGGCAAGGAGATTACCGCGGCGGTCCACGCCCTGAACTTCGCCGCCCGTTCGGCCATGACCTTCGGCGGAGTGGAGGCCGGGGATATGAAGGCCGCCCGGGAGATCCTGCTGTACAACAAAGAGCGGGTCTACGCCTTCGTCATGGCCCTGGGAGCGGACACCAAGAGCAAGGGTCTGGACGACGGTCAGTTGATCACCGATGAGAAGTACGCAACCGCGGCCGGCGCCATCAACTTCGGCTTCCCCGTTATTTCCGACGTGTCCATCCCGGAGATCCATCCCACGGGCATCTGCACCTACGAGCACGTGATTTCCGGGATCAAGCTGGATGAGATCATCAGCCGGGCCATCGAGCTGCGGGGTTTGACAATCAAGATCGAGGAGATCCCCATTCCCGTTCCCTACGGAGCCGGCTTCGAGGGCGAGCGGGTGCGTAAAGAGGATATGCACGTGCAGTTCGGGGGCAAGTACGCAGACGCCTTCGAGTTGCTGCGCATGAAGCCGATTGAAGAGGTGGAGGATGGCAAAATCGAGGTGATCGGTCCGGAAATTGACGATTTGAAGCAGGGGGAGGCCTATCCCCTGGGCATCGTAGCCGAGGTGGCCGGACGGGAGTTCCAGGAAGATTTCGAAAGTGTGCTGGAACGCCGTATCCACGAGTTCATCTCCTGCGCCCACGGGATCTTCCATATGGGCCAACGCTCGATTATCTGGGTGCGGATCTCCAAGGAGGCGGCGCAGAAGGGCTTCAAGATCAAGGACCTGGGAGAGATCCTGGTCGCCAAGATGCACGAAGACTTCACCAAAATCGTGGACCGGGTCCAGGTCAAGATCTACACGGAAAAAGACAAGGTGGCCGAACTGGTCGATGTGGCCAAGAAGGTATACAGCACCCGGGATGACAAGGTCAGCGCCATGACCGACGAGGATGTGGAGGATTTCTACTCCTGCACCCTCTGCCAGTCCTACGCCCCCAATCACGTGTGCATCGTCACACCACAGCGCCTGGGTTTGTGCGGCGCCTACACCTGGCTGGACTGCAAGGCCTCCTACCAGATCGACGAGCACGGGCCCAACGAGCCCGTGAAGAAGGGCAAGGTCATCGATCCTGTTAAAGGCCAGTGGGAGAACATCAACGCCTACATCGACGTGAAGTCCAATGGAAACTTGAAGAAGTTCAACGCATACGCCATAATGGAGGAGCCCATGACCTCCTGCGGCTGCTTCGAGTGCATCGCCGCGGTGGTACCCGAGGCCAACGGGATCATGATCGTGGATCGGGACTTCACGGGCATGACTCCCATTGGGATGACCTTCTCGACCCTGGCTGGCCAGGTCGGAGGTGGACAGCAGATCCCCGGATTTACCGGAATCGGCAAGCTGTACATCTCCAGTCCCAAGTTCATCTCCGGCGAGGGCGGGCACCAGCGGATCGTGTGGATGACCAAACAGCTTAAAGAAGAAGTGGCGGAGCGAATGATGCCCCAGCTGGAAAAGGAGGGCCTGGTCGATCTGTGGGATAAGATCGCCACGGAGGAAGAGGCGGAGATGCCGGACCAGCTGGTGGAGTACCTCGCCAAGGTATCGCATCCGGCCCTGGAGATGGAGTCCCTGTTCTAAGACCGATACTGGTAAGCCCACTACGGGCCAATACGAGATTGTAAAACATCTGAAGGAGTAGTGTATGGCATTGACAGGCATGCAGATCTATAAAAGTCTGCCCAAGACTAACTGCAAGGACTGTGGTCTGCCGACCTGTATGGCTTTCGCCATGCAGGTGGCCGCCAAACAACGGGCCTTGACCGACTGCCCCCACGTTTCTGAGGAGGGCAAGGAAGCCCTTTCCGACGCTTCCTCACCTCCCATCCGGTTGGTCAAGATCGGTCCGGAGGGAAAAACCTTCGAAATCGGACAGGAAACGGTGATGTTTCGACACGAAGAGAAATTCCACCGTCCAACCGGGATCGCGATCCGCATTCCCGCTTCCCTCTCCGACGAGGATGCGGCGGCCTTGATCGAGCGGGCGAACAAGAGCGTGTTCCCCCGGGTCGGTGCGGTGCTGAAGGTTGCCTTCTGCGCCGTGGAGGTCGAAACCGCCGATCCTGCCGCCCGAGCCAAGTTGGCCGCTGAGAACAGCGAGATTCCCCTGATCCTGATCGGAGCCAAAGCGGATGCTGTGAAAGCAGCGGTAGAGGCCGTCGCCGATCAGAAGCCTCTGATATACAGGGCGGATGGCTCCAATGTGGAAGCGTTGGCCGAGATCGCGGCGGCTGCCAAGGTGCCCCTGGCGATTCACGGGAAGAATCTCGAGGAGCTGGCCGACTTGACCGGCAAGGCCAAGGATAAGGGAGCGGAGGATCTGGTCTTGAGCTTCACCAGCGACGGCGGGCAGACGATCCGGGATATGACGGTGGCCCGCAGAGCGGCTCTGAAAAAGCAATTTCGGCCCCTCGGCTACCCTTCGATGATCGAGGTTCAGGCTGACTCTCCCGATATGGAGGGAATCCTGGGCGGGGTTTTTGCCGCCAAGTATGCGGGGATCCTCATCATTAACGGAGTGGAACCCTGGGAGCTTCTGCCGATGATGGTCACGGTCCAGGATGTGTACACCGATCCTCAGGTGCCCAACACGGTGGAGGCCAAGCTGTACGAGATCGGAGGTCCCGGCGAGAACTCTCCGGTGATGTTCACAACCAACTTCTCCCTGACCTATTTCAGCGTGGCCGGCGAGGTGGAACGCAGCAAGGTGCCTACCTATATTTGCGTCGTGGAAACCGAGGGTCTCGGCGTGCTGAACGCCTACGCAGGGGACAAGATCTCGGCGGAATTGGTGGTGAAAACAATCGCGGAGCAGAAGGTGTCGGAAAAGGTCAAGCACCGCAAGCTGATCATTCCGGGTCTGCTGCCGATTTTCAGGGCGGAGATCGAAGACACCTCGGAGTGGGAAGAGGTGGTCATTGGACCGGAATCCGCAAGGGAGATACCGGCATTCCTGCAGAAGTGGCCGAACTTCTGATTGAACCGGAAATAGGTATCGCGGAGCGCACTATCAATGCCCGGATAGGTTTTCTGCGTACTGGAAGCGTTTAACTTATGTCCACCTACTCTGTTACCTTCATCCCTCACAACAAGTCGGTGCGGGTCGAGGCGAATGCCAGCCTGTTGGAAGCGGCCATGCGTGCGGGAATCACGATAAACAACCTCTGCGGGGGTGACGGGATCTGCGGGCGTTGCAAGATGATCGTAACCCAGGGCAACGTCACCGGCAGGGTCAGCGCCAAGCTCACCCGGGATGAAATTCGCCGCGGCTATGTGCTGGCCTGCCAGACTCCTGTGGAGGACAACCTGGTGGTCGAGATCCCCGAGGAGACCTGGGCCAAGGAGAAGGTGGTAGCGGCAAGGGATGCGGCCCGCTTTCGGGATCTTGGCGAGGGCTGGGAGTACGGGGAGGATCTGGTACCCGCCCCTCTGGTCACCAAGGTCTACCTGAAGCTGGAGAAACCGGATCTGGCCAACAACACGGCGGATCATCAGCGAGTGGACGACGCTATCCGCAGAGCCCTCAGGTATCGCTCCATGCAGATGGGATTGAAGATCATCAAGAGTATTCCCGAGATCCTCCGCCAGAATGACTACAAGATAACCGCCACGGTGGGCCTGCGGCGGGAGATTGCCGAGGTGATGAACATCGAGGGGGGCGACACCACCCAGCACAACTACATGGTTGTGGTGGATATGGGCACCACCACGATCGTGGCGCACCTGTTGAATACCGATACCATGGAAACCCTGGACGCCCGAGCCTGTTTCAACTCTCAGGGGATCTACGGCCGGGAGGTGACCCGGCGGATGATCAGCGCCGAGCAGAAGGGAGTGGAGGAGCTGCAGCGGCTTCTGGTGGAGGACATCAACGGGCTGATCGACCAGTTGGCCGATACCCGCCATATCAAGTTCAAGGACATCAGCGCCGTGGTCTGTGCGGGTAACACGGCCATGGGCCATTTTCTTCTCGGTCTGTGCACGAAAAACATCCGTCGCACTCCCTACGTGGCCAACACGGTCTCTCCCCCGCCGCTGCGGGCGGCGGAGGTCGGGCTGAACATCAATCCGAGGGGCTTGCTGTACAGCCTGCCTGCGGTCAGCGGCTGGGTCGGCAGCGATATTACCGCCGGGATTCTTGCCACCCGCATGAACGAAAGGGAGGAGCTCAGCCTGCTTTTGGATATCGGAACCAACGGCGAGGTGGTGATCGGAAATAAGGAGTGGTTGGTCTCCGCCTCCGCCTCCGCGGGGCCCGCCCTTGAAGGGGCCAGCGTGGACTGCGGCATGCGGGCCGAGGCGGGTGCGGTGGAAAAGATGTACGTCGAAGAGCAGGCCATCAAGTACAAGACCATCGACAACAAGCGTCCAAAGGGCATCTGCGGATCCGGGATCATCGATGCGGTGGCCGTGCTGCTCGAACAGGGCTACATCAACCGTTCCGGTAATTTCGCAGAAGAGGACAGGCCGCGGGTGGAGACGGTCGAGGGTTTGAAACGGTACATCATCGCCGAGCACGATGAAACCGCCACCGGGCATCCGGTGTATATCGGCGAATCCGATATCGAGAACGTTGTCACCGCCAAGGCGGCGATCTTCGCCGCCATGAAGATCCTGCTGCAGCGTCTGGACCTGACCTTCCAGGATATCCAGCGCTTCTGCATCGCCGGAGCCTTTGGCTCCTACATCAATATCGAGCATGCGGTGGCCATCGGCCTGATTCCCGATATCGAGCGGAGCAGGTACGAGTTTGTAGGCAACGCCTCGATAAAAGGCGCCAAGATCGTGGCCTTTTACAAGGAAGCGCTGTACAAGATCGATAAGATCCGGGAGGACACCACCTACTACGATCTCATGGGCGCAAACGACTACGTGGAGGAGTTTCAGAAGGCGATGTTTCTTCCCCACACGGACATCGAGCTGTTTCAGAGGAGTAAGGACCTTGCCTAAGAGCATAGCCGTTGCCGGAAAAGGAGGCACAGGAAAAACCACGATCGCCGCGCTGCTGATCACCCAGCTGGTTCTGAAAAACCAGGTGCCGGTCCTGGCTATCGATGCGGATCCGGACAGCAACCTGGGAGACCTGCTGGGGGTGGAGCCGGGGCAGTCCATCGGGGACCTGCGGGAAGAGATCCTGGATGCGATCAAGCGGCTGCCCGCCGGTATGACCAAGGCGAGTTACGTAGAGGCGGGCCTGCACCAGATCATCGAAGAGGCGCAAGGGTTCGACCTGATCACCATGGGCAGAGGGGAAGGTGCGGGTTGTTACTGTGCCCTGAACAACATGATCCGCAAGTTTTCCGACGACCTGACCCCCTCGTACAACTGGGTCGTGATGGACAACGAGGCGGGATTGGAACACCTGAGCCGGCGTACGACCCGCAACATCGACGCCCTGCTCGTGGTTGTCAGCGACAATCCCCTTTCCCTACGCTCGGCGGAGAAGATCCAGGCCATCACCGAAGACATGGACAACAGAATTCGTCGCAAGTACATCATTACCAACATGATTCCGGATGCCAAGAAGGAGGCGTTCAAGCGACGCCTCGATTCGTTTCGGATTCCTTGTTTGATCGATATTCCCTATGACTCTCATCTTGAAGAGGTTATTTTCCAGGGGGAGCCTTTGAAAAACTTGAACGGTTCCCCTATTATGAACACCATTCAGACCATCATCGAGACAGTTGGAGGAGAAGATGCAAATTCCTGAAGTAAGTGAAAAGTGGACCGCCCCCATCAACACCGTCACTATCGGTGCAACCAAGGATCAGGGGGGAACCCGGGGCAAAACGGTGACGGTTGGGGGGCAGACGACCCTCCCCTTTCTCACCTTCGAAGGCGAGCTGCCGCATAAGCCGGTGATCGCCGGATTCGTGGCCGATACGCCCCCGGATTGGCCCGACGTGTTGAAGCAGGCGATCGGCAAGGAGATCGAATCTCCCACCGAGTGGGCCCAGAAATGTGTGGAGGAGTACAAGGTAGATTTGATCAACCTGAAGCTTCTGGGGGCGGACCCGGCCGGCAACGACGCCTCCCCGGAGGCCTGCGCAAAGGTAGTCGAAGAGGTGCTCAAGACCGTGGACGTGCCTCTTATTCTCTGGGGCTGCGGGGATGATGAGAAGGACAATCTGGTGCTTCCCGACTGTTCTCAAGCCGCCAAGGGGGAAAACTGCCTGCTCGGTTCTGCCAAAGAGACCAACTATCGGACCGTGGTTGCGATCTGCAAGTCCGACAAGCACAAGATCATCGCCGAGGCGCCGGTGGATATCAACATCGGCAAGCAGGTCAATATTCTGCTTCAGGATGCCGGTTTCGATCTCAAGGACGTGGTGATGTTTCAGACAACGGCGGCTCTGGGCTACGGTTTCGACTACGTGTACACGATCCTGGAACGGGCCCGCGTTGCCGGTCTGAAGGGGGACAAGCTCATGGCCTGTCCGCAGCTCTGCGATGTCGGCGGCGAGGTGTGGCGTATCAAGGAAGCCGTGGTGGACGAAGACGTGCTTCCCGGCTGGGGAAAACTCGCCAAGCGGGGACCGATGTGGGAAGCCACCTGCGCTTCTGTATATCTGCAGGCCGGGGCGGATATCCTGATCATGGCCCATCCCGAGGCCATCAAGAACGTCCAGGCCACGATCGCACAATTCGCCGACTGATGAGTTCGGGACTCAAGCTGCGGCGGTGCTTTCGGTTCTGGCGGTGCAGCGGAACTACCTTAAACAATAGGAACAGGAGGAAATTACAATGATATTCATCGGAGAACGGATCAACACGGGTTTCAAGGATGTGAAAGCGGCGGTTGAGAACAAGGACGCCGACGTACTCAAAGAGTGGGCGGTCAAGCAGACCAAAGCCGGAGCTACGTACCTCGACGTGAATCTGGGAGCGGTGTCGAGCAAACCGGAGGATCTGTGCTGGATGATCGAACAGGTTCAGGCCGCTTCGGATCTGCCCCTGTCCATCGACACCAATAAGCCTTCGATGCTCAAGGAAGCGGTGCCTATGTGCAAAAAACCGCCCCTGATCAACTCCACGACGGCGGTGGATGAGAAGATGGAGGCCATATTTCCTATCGTGGCCGAGGCGGGCGCCTCGATCATCGGGCTGGTTATGGATGAGGAGGGCAGTCCCAAGAACGCGGATAAGCGGGTGGAGAACGCCGGCAAGCTTCTGGCCAAAGCCATGGAGTATGAAATCAGCCCTGAGCAGCTGTTCCTGGATCCCATCGTTATGCCCCTGAAGTATATGCAGGAGCAGGCCCAGGAGATCCTGGCAGCGGCGGGTCAGTTCCGGCTGTTCAGCGATCCTCCGCCTCATATCGTGTGCGGGTTGTCCAACGTATCCAACGGTACGACCAAGAAGCACCTGATCAACCGCACCTTCGCCGTCATGCTGGTGGCCAACGGGCTGGACGCTGTGATCTGCGATGTGAACGATGAGGATCTGGTAAACGCCCTGCTTACAGCTGAGCTGGTGATGAACAAGCAGATCTACGCGGACAGCTACATCGAGGCCTTCCACTCGTAGACTGCGTAGCTATTGCAGCCATGAGTGCCTTTAGCTACAATCTGGTAAGATAGAGGACAGTCAGAACCAGGAACAATCCGGAGAGCAGGAGATACAGCCAGAATCCTCCCGGATCTCTGGCCATGTGGAAGAACGCCGGTTTCAGCGCTTCGGCCAACGCCAAGGGGCTGAGAATGCCCGTACCGAGGATGAACAAAGCGGGAAGCCCCTTTTCGCCCAGCACTTTTTTCTTCATCGCCATGACCGCACAGATCATGAAAGCCGGCATGATGAAACAGAGGTCAATGATGTATACGGAAAATGTATACTCGATCCGTTGCCCGGCTTGGAGCAGGGGGATCAGCTGAGCGAACCAGATCACATTGAACATCACGGCAATGAGAATCCCGAAAATCGAGGACAGGTATCTCAACCAAGATGGCAGAATGATATGCTTCTCCACCGATGCCGATATCCCGCCCAGGGCGTACGCCAGGGCGTAGAAACACAGGCCCGCAATCGCCAGATAGACGGGATAGAGGAAGTTGTACAACTGCTCAATCGCATAGATCCCGTAGGCGTACAGCAGAAAGCCGAGGATGCCGAGGATCACGATTTGTCTTCGCACAGTTGATGGGCCGCTGATCGCTGTCAGGACGAGCAGCAAAAAGGCAGCTATAATCGCGAGGACATCCTGGGCAAAAATACCGGGCATAATTCCCGGACTTGCCACTCCTTCGTAGATCGCCGGATTGATAGTTCCGACCAGTGCTGCCGTCAGTGTGAGTGCTCCGATCAGCAGCTGCAGCACTTTTATTCCAGTCAGCTTTTTCATTTGCAAGCCTCCTTGCGGCTATTCGTGGGAAAGACCGGCCTCAAACTTCCCTGCTTCCACCTCTGTGAAGTCGAAAACCGCCACGAAAAGCAGCTACTTGACAATGATGGAACTTTCCAGTGATACTCGAACCGTCGGCCGTATCTGTACGGCTGAACTGCTCTGCGCAGCATTCTACGGGCGAGGAGGAACATGTTTATGAGGGACATAGTACGCACAGCTGTTTTCAAATGCCTCGATCGTGGTTCCTGCAGAGGGCGGCTTCTCGGCTAATCTTGTCAAAAAGCGGCAAAACGATCCTCTGTAAACTGCCATCGAGGCCCCAGGTGTCGTTGTATGAACACTATTATGGAGGATTTCAAACATGGATCTGCAACAACTCGGTTGGAGTGACGAATTCAAACAACAGTTGGAAGAACTGGACCCTGATCATCTCTGCCTGACCGCCCGGGTGATCTATGCACAGAGACAGCTGTATAGGGTGGTCGGCGAGCAAGGAGAGCACCGGGCCCGGGTCAGCGGTCGTCTTCGCTATCAGGCTCGTTTTTCAGCGGATTTCCCGGCTGCCGGGGACTGGGTGGGAATCCGTTTCGATGCGCAGGATACGGGGCGCAATGCTACGGGTGTCATCCACTTCATCCTGCCGCGCAGGAGCCGGCTGTCCCGTAAGGCGCCGGGTGAGAAGGTGGAGGAGCAGTTGATCTGCGCCAATGTCGACCGGGTGTTCCTGGTCTCGGGGCTCGATCGGGATTTCAACCTGCGCCGCATCGAACGCTACCTTTCGGCGGTCTACCAGAGCGGGGCGCAGCCGGTGATCATCCTGAACAAAGCGGATCTCTGCCGGGATCTGGAGGTCAAGATGCTGGAAATCGGTACCGTGGCCTTCGGTGTTCCGGTGATATGTACGAACGCCCTGAGCGGTGAGGGGCTGAATCAACTGGAGCCGTACCTGGAGCAAGGTAAAACAGTTGCCTTTGTGGGTTCCTCCGGGGTGGGGAAATCCACCCTCATCAACAGCCTGCTGGGTCGGGAGGCGCAGGCGACCCGGAGCTTACGCAGCGACGGAAAGGGACGGCATACCACCACTCATAGGGAGCTGTTCATGATTCCCGGCGGAGGGATGGTGATCGACAATCCGGGAATGAGGGAGCTGCAGCTCTGGGCCGAAGAGCAGCGGGTCGGAGATACCTTTGCCGAGATCGAGTTTCTGGCTAGGCAGTGCAGATTCGACGATTGCCGCCACGGAAGTGAACCCGGCTGCGCGATTCAGGAACAGATTGCCGCGGGGAAGTTGGATCCGAAACGTCTGCAGAGCTATCTCAAGCAGAAGCGGGAGCTGGAGCAGCTCTCCCGAACCGAGAGCCTGACCGGCAAAGACCGCTACAAGCTGCGTCGCCAGGAGAGCCGCCAGTGGGAAAAGGAGATTCGGGGCAGGTTCAAAGACAAGTACTGAAAACGACTAAAACCAGGTTTGTTTCTTGTAGTCGATATACCTCTGCCCAAAGCGGCGTTCCAGATTCTTCTCTTCGAAGTGGGTCCAAACGCAGATGATCCCCGCCCAGAGTATCGTGGAGAGACAGGCGACGAAGCTCTTTGCGACAAAAGGGAAACCGATATGCAGCAGGACCAGGCCGATGTACATCGGATGGCGTATTTTCGCATAGATGCCCGCCGTCACGAGCTTGTCCGCATCCCCGACCCCGTGCTTCTTGAGCTCCGAATACAGAAACAAACCCAACCCGGCTGCCGCCAGGGTCGCACCCACGGGAATGGATACCGAGTAGGGTAGGTTCATCTTGACCGGATCGGCGCCGCTCCAGTAGCCCCAGCCGAAATAGCCGAGAAAGGTTACCACCAGAGTCAGCCGGAAGTTGATAACGGCCTTACCTCGTGTGTAGCTGAAAATGTGGGTAGCCAGGCGCAGGATGTAGCTGAGCAGGCAGAGGGCTGCCCCTGCGATCATTAAGATTAAGTTTAGCGAACTGATATCTTCTGTGACCAGGAAGGTCATCACTTCGATTGTAATTTCTGTTCCTGCTTTTGTACAGGTGCCCCGAATGGGGCTTGTGATCAGCCCCGGCCTTTGGACTGTACTCCCGGGTGAAGAGGGACGGAGCTTCTTTGGGGAAATAAAAAAAGGGGCCAAACCGACCTGACCCCTTGTTGTTTCTATCTTTGTTCTGTTTGGGATTACCAGCGTTTGCTGGAGCGATCCTCTCGCGGTTTGCTGACGTTTACCGTCAGGCTGCGACCGCCGAGATCGCTACCGTTCAGTGCCTGGATTGCCTGTTCGGCCTCGGCCTGGGTGCTCATCTCGACGAACCCGAAGCCCCGGGAACGATCGGTGTATCGGTCTGTGATGACCTTTGCGGATTCAACGGTCCCGTGGGGCTCGAAGAGTTCGCTCAATTGTTCATCTGTAACTGAGTAGGGCAGGCCGCCCACGTATAATTTCTTGTTCATGTTCTCCTCCTAGAGATACTTTTTACCACCTTATTTGCTGAGAGACCGTCAAAGGAGCAGAACACAAGTCTGGTCGGTTTACCCTGCCGGTACAAATCGCAAACTAGGAATGATCGGGCCTCATTTTTCATTTTTCCATCAGGAGGCCCATTCCTGAATGTACTTCATGGGAAAATACTGTATCTGTAAGGATAAGTCAATCATTTGTTCAAACGATTTCGAGGTGCGCGCCGCTGATTCGTGTTATTGAATATTTACGCCGGGCGTGCTGTATTTAGTCTATCCGTGATTCCCTGATTCACACGAGGTGTTGAGTATGCCGCTAGAGTTTGTAGTTCTCCCCCCGCGGATCTTCCTCGTTTTTCTGGCAGCGGTGTTGCTGGTCGTGTTGGTGTCCATGCTTGTCAAACGGGGAAGTACCGCAAGAAAAATCACCGCCCTGGTGATTGTCCTGGTAGTGATTGGGATCGTCGCCCTCCTGTTCTATCGTCCCACAGTCGTGACGGTGAGCGAACAGGGATTTGTTCTCAAGCGGTTCCGGGAGCGTACCGTGGCCTGGAGCGAGGTAAGCGAGGCTACCCGCATCGAGGACCTTTCGGTTTCCGAGCACCGGACTGCAAGACGAATCGTCGGGGTGAGCCTGGGGACCTACAGGGTGGGAACGTTTCGGCTGCAGGACGGCGGTACGGCCCGGGCGGCCATGGAACAGGACCGCAACGCACTGTTGATCGTCACTGCGGCGGGGGAACGATATCTGTTCGCCTTGAACGAGAACGATAAGCTTGTCGAGGTGTTTTCACGGTTCACTGCAGTGGGCGGCCAATAACTGCGAAACCGCAATACCCCCAATTATTTTTGAAACCTTTTGATGGGTTTCAGCGTATATAGTCTATACAGGTGTACAGCCAGGGGACTGATTGTTTGATTGCGGAAAGTCACAAAAACACAGATGCCCAGGATCTCTTGGCGGTTCAAGCTACCCTGAACGGCAATCCATCTGCCTTTGAAGCAATCGTAGAACGATACACTCCCCTCCTGTACTCCCTGGCATACCGGATGCTCGGGCAGGGCGAGGAGGCGGAGGATGCGGTTCAGGATATATTCGAAAAGGCGTTTCGGGGGTTGCCTCGTTTTCGAATAACCAAGCGTTTCTTTCCCTGGTTGTACACCATCGGATTGAACCATCTACGCTCGGTACAGCGACGAGGCAGGCACCGGAGTCGGTTGAAGATCCTGAACGCGGATCAACAACGGGTATTGGAATCCGTGGCTTCCGAGCAGGGGAATCCAGTCCGGCGGAGCGAGCTGCAGGAGGGCGAAAAATTGGCTCAGAAGGCGCTAGATGGACTGCGCGTAGAATATCGGGAAGTGTTCGTGCTCAAGGTTATTCAGGGATTCTCGGTGCAGGAGGTCGCCGAGATGATGCAGATACCCGAAGGAACGGTGAAGAGCCACCTTCACCGGGCGCGAAGACAGATGATCGATTTTCTTTCGAGAAAGGGCTGGGAGTGAAACCTATTCGATCCTCGAGCGTATAGTTAGATGGAGTGAGACAGTGATGACCTGCGAACAATGGAATGCGGAGTTCGGCGCGTGGCTCGAGCGGGAGTGGACAGAGCGAAGCGAGCCGAGATGTCCCCCCGCCATACGGCGGCATGCGGAGGGCTGCCCACGCTGCGCTCCCAGACTGAAGGCAGCTCTCCTTCTGGTTGAAGGCTCTCCACTGGACAGGCAACCGCCTCCTGGTTTAGCGGAGCGGATTGCAGCCCGGCTGAGTACGAGGGTTCCGGTGCGTCCCAAAGTGCGGCCCTACCGGATCGGGGTTCCCGTCGCGGCGGCGCTGTTAATCGCCCTGGCGATCGGCCTGCTGCTCCCGCGACTGGGAAGAGGGGCGAACGAAACGATCGTGGTTCGCTTCGAACTGCAAGCTCCGGAAGCCCGGGACGTTGCGGTGGTGGGGGATTGGAATCGCTGGGACCCGGAGTCGCAGAAGCTGGAGGATCCGGACGGGGACGGTGTGTGGGAGGTCGAGATCCCTCTGAAGCGGGGTGAGGAACTCAAGTACCAGTTCCTGATAGACGGGCAGAACTGGATTCCGGATCCTGAAGCGCCCCTTCAGGTGGAAGACGGCTTCGGGGGAATCAACTCTGTCTTGCAGATTTAATAAAGGTTAAGGAGAAGAGAAGATGAAGAGAATGGGAATCTTGATTGCGGCGGTGATACTGCTCAACACCCTGCCGCTTTCCAGCCAGCAGGTTGAGGCGAGCTACGAATTCGGGCAGGCCCTGCAGCAGATGCTGAAGGCGGAAGGCTGGAGTTCGGAGGAGATCCAGAAGCTCCTCGAAGAAGAGGTCGACTGGGAACAGGCCAGAATCCGGGACGCGCAGGTGATCGCCATCTGCCTGACCTATGCCAAAGATGCGGACGGGGAGATCGGCCCCTACGAGCAGGCCCAAATGGCTATGGAGGTCATGACCGTGGCTCGGGAGATGCGCGCCTTCGGTTTTGGGGAACCCGAAATCCTCCGCACCTCTTTGAACGGTACCCGGGGGGTATTGGGAGATCTGGAGAAATTACGGGAACAGGAACGTCTGCGCATCGGAGAGGATAACGGGATCGGCGAGCTGATACGCAGCCGATTCCAGGAGCAACTGCAGACCGCCATGAATTTGGAAGCTCGACATATGGTGCAGGCCCGGGTGCGGGCGGAGAAAAACAGCAGACCCGGGGATCTGCTGGTGCCTCCCGGTCCCCAGGGGCCCGGTGGATCGGCCCGTTGAACCTGGCCGAAACATGAGGAGGGGCGACCGTTAAAGTGTGGCGACCAAGCCTTTCAGTTAAAAGACACTTCGCCGCGGGAGGCAAACGCTTCCCGCGGCCCTCGTTTACTAGCCTACTCTGTACGGCTCTGCTCGTTGCCAGCCTGCCCGTCTGCGCTCAGAGTGTTGAATCCGCCCTGAAACGCAGTGGATACTCACAAGACCACAAAGATACGATCATCATCTTTTTTGCCGAGGTAGAAGAATCCGATATCCCCGCTGATCTGCTTCTGCCGAAGCTGCAGGAGGGCATTGCCAAGGGAATCCCGGCATCAAGGGTGCTCGGGGCTCTCAGGCGGGAAGCTGAGAACTTGGGCAGGGCCCGGGCTTTGATGCTGCGCAGTGAGGAGGGCAAGAGGTTGCTGGCCGATCCGGCTTCCTGGGCTAGAACCGCCAACCTCGTGGCTGTTGGCGCCTCGAGAGAGGAAATCGAGGAGTTGATTGCCCTGTGCAACAGGCGGAGCGAATGCTTCCGCCCGGCCACCTACCTGTACGTGGCCGCTCTCCAGTGGGGTCTGGCCAGTAAGCCGACCCTGGATCTGATCGGTGCACTAGTGGTTTCCTCGATTCCACCGGATAGCTACATGGGCGTCATGGATCTGCTGGCAGGCGGCAGAAGGAGACGGATCCCGCCGGAGCAGCTGGTTCCGCGCATCCAACGGCATTTGGAGCACGCAAACTCAATCAAGGAACTTGAACAATGGATCTACTAGCGAAAATGTCATCGTGCCGGCGAAGGGTGTTCACAGTGATCTTCCTGCTTCTGTTCGCAGGATTGTTACCGTCCTACGGATATGCACCCACCCTGCTTTTAGGATTATACGGCCAGGAGTTTTTTTCCGGAGATCAGACGGGACAGGCCGGTATCCGGGGGAGCGCACTGTTGTCCTGGCGCGTGCTGATGGGGGAGAGCGCCTCTCTATCCCTCTATGGCCGTAGTATCGCCGAATTCAGCCCGCTGCGGAGCGGACAGTTCTACGATTCCCATACGCTGGCCCTCGAAGCCCTGGTCCGCGGAGAGGGGCGGCGAGTTTCCCTGGAGGGTGGCCTCAGCGGCTCCGGATACGGAACCTTTGAAGACCAGGCGCCCTATCTGCGCCCCGATTGGAGGGTTAGCTTTGAGCGCCTCGGGGAGGTCACTCTGACATCGGTAGCCTGTTCCGGATACTACCTCTACGAGCCTTTCGGCAGTGAAGACGCCCTGTTTCAAGGATTGACAGCCGGGCTGTTCATGGATCCCTCCATACGCCTACGCTATGGGATGGAGATCCTGGCGGGTTGGGAGTATTGGACGGAGCAGGATCGCCACGATCTTCTCGGGTCGCTGAATGCCTCTGCCGGAGGTCTGATCGGTTATTTTATCGACTGGGGGATCGCCGCTGAGATAGGCTTGCGCTGGCCGCAGAACAGTGGGGAGAGAAATCCTTATTTCAGCCTCCACACCGATTGGGCCTGGAGCCCCCACCGGCAGGTTTCCCTGGAATTGGGCGCTTTTGCAAGGGATGATCTTTACCTGGGGCCGGCGACAGGTGTCGAAAGCTACGAGCTCTCGACAGGGTTTGATTTCCGGGGCGACTGGACGCCGAACGACAGGTTGTACCTGGTGGCCGAACTATCCGCCGCCTGCAGGTTCGCCGATGATCCCCCGCAGGAACGGTGGAGCGTGACCGCCCGGACCGGTGTTGAGTTCAGTTTCTGAACCGCTGCTATCCTTCCGGCTGGATCAGCTCTATGCGCTGCCACTTGCCACCGCGGAAGCGCAGGAACATAACCAAACCCAAGCCCAAGACAAAGCCGATAAATACCAGCCAGACGGCTACCGGATCCGCCTGAACATAGCGGATCAGGAAGATCGCCAGCCCGGAAAACAGCCAATGTAATCCGATCGACATGCGCATCACCCAGCGGGTATCGCCGGCGCCTCGCAACGCTCCTGTAAATACGAGCTGAGCGGAATCTGCCAGTGTATACAGGGCGGCCAGCCGAAGCAGCACGATAGCCAGGGAAGCGATGTTTTCCGCGTTCGATCCGAATCCCGAGGCGAAAGCGCCGACCAGATAGCGGGTGGCAAAAACGAAGAGCAGCACCATGAAGCCGGAGTAGACCCAGGCTACCCTCAAGGCCACGTAGGTCGAGCGCCTGGCCTCCTCACGATCCCCGGCTCCAATGTTCTGGCCGACCAGGGCGGTGGTGGCGTGACTCATGCCCAGCATGGGAATGAAGGCGACGATATCCCAATTGAAGGCGATGGTAACCGCAGCGGCCACATCCGTGCCGTAGGAGTGCATGAACTGCACAAAGAGGTTGAAGGCGGTTACGCTCAGGAACATCTCGAAACCGGCGGGTATGCCGAAGCGAAGCAGTCGACGCATGATTTGGGGCCGAAAGCGTAAGGAGCGGTTCGTGTTGAACTGAGTGCGGTTCGTTCCCCGCAGGTAGAATAGCAGGAGGATGAGGAAGATCGTGGCATTCCCAAGGATCGTGCCGATGGCCGCGCCCTGCAAGCCCAGGGCCGGAAAGCCCAGCTTGCCGAAAATCAGCACGTAGTTGGCCGGAATGTTGATCAACATACCGGCGAAGTTCGCCAGCATCACCACCGTGGTCCTTCCGATGCCCAGGAAAAACCCCGCCAGGGCGTAACGCAGAATGAGAAACACCGATCCGAAGATAAGGGTTTGGAAGTACAGATAGCCCAACTCGATCTGGAGAGGTGCATGCCCGGCCAGGACAAAGAAGTGGCGCACCAGGGGGGAGAGAGCCAGCAGGATCGGGTAGCAGAACAGGGCGATCAGGATCGACTGAAAGGTCGCCTCCCCGCACTGGGGAAAGCGTTTCGCTCCGTAGTATTGGGCCACGATCGCGGTCACATACCCCACAGTTCCGATGAACAGGGAGCTGAGCATGAACATGGTCAACCCGCCCGCCATGGACGCTGAAAGCTCGATCTCCCCGATCCGGGAGAGGAATACTCTGTCCGCGAACATCATGATCGAGTCCGAGGCCTGGGACACCACCATGGGCAGGGCGATCTTGAGTAGTCTCTGAAGTGTGGTTCTGCGCGACTTGGGCATAATGGGGAGCTAAATATAGCAGATTATTCGAGTCCCCGGCTACAGCCGCCCGGAACGAAGTATTCCGATGAGAAACCAGATGCCCAGCACCCCCGCCACGGTAAAGCCGGCCAGCCCAAGAATCGGCAATCCGAACAGCCGGGGACCTGCCTCAATGCGCATGAAGAAGGATGAGCTCACCAGAAGACCCGCTATCACAACTGCAAAGGAGAGGCGGTTCACGGACCGATCGATCTCCCGGACCCGTGGATCCAGGTCTTCCAGGTTAAGGGATATCTTGAGCTTCCCCGTGCGGGCCTTCTTCAGCAGCTCGTGGGCATCGTAGGGCAGGGAGCGTAGCAGTTTGCTCGTGTCCTCGAACAGGTCGAGGATCTTGTCCGGATCGGTCCATTCCTTGACCCGGCTCAACCGCAACCGCTCCACGAAAGGCCGGGCGATTTCGATGACATCGAACTCCGGATCCAGCTGTTTGCCCAGGCTCTCGACGGTAACGACCACCTTGAGGGTCAAAGCCAGATCGACCGGCAGGGTAATATGGTAGAGGCGGATGACGGCGTTCAGGTCTTGAAATATCTTGGCCACGGACAGATGTGCTACGGGAATATGGTGGTAGTAGTTTACCAGGCGGGAAAGATCGTAGCTCAACTCCGAGCGCCGGGCCGTCTCATCCAGAAGCTCCAGCGCAAAGAACACCCTCATGAGCTTGTCCGGATTCTTGTTCACAAACGCCAAGAGCATCGTGACCAGGGCCTGTTTCATCTCCTCATCCAGGGTGCCTACCATCCCGAAATCGAGGGGTACCAGCACGCCGTCGGCGCGCACTATGAAATTGGCCGGGTGGGGATCGGCATTGTACACCGCGTAGTCGAACACCTGGGCCAGCACATACTTTGCGCCGATAGCGGCGATGCTTCGCGTATCGATCGTCTGCTCCGCGAGTTTCTCCGTATCGGACAGCCGCGTTCCCTCGATATACTCCATTGCCAGAACGGTGCTGGTGCTCAGCTGCCAATGGACTTCAGGTATGTGAATGCCCGGGTCCTGGCTGAAGTTCTCACGGAACAGATCCATGGTCCGACCCTCGTAGTGGAAATCCAGCTCCAGGGTCAGAACCTTGGCGAAATGATCGACAAGCCGTACCGGCCTGTAGATTCGTGCCCTGGGAATGTAGCGTTCGATCAGGGAAGCCAGGTCGGAGAGAATCGCCAGATCCGAACGGATCAACTCGGCAATACCTGGGCGCTGGATTTTCAGAACGATTTCCTCGCCCTGCAGGGTAACTGCCCGATGGACCTGTGCGATCGAAGCCGATGCCAGAGGCTCGCTTTGGATGCTGTGCAGTCTGTCCCGCCACTCGCCGCCAAGAGCCTGTTCAAGCACCGGTTTGAGTTTCTCGAAGGACAGGGGAGAGGCTGCGTATTGGAGTTTTTTGAGCTCCGCGATGATGGATTCCGGAAGCAAGTCGGGCCGCAAACTGAGCATCTGCCCCAGTTTTATAAACGTCGGACCGAGCTCTCCCAATAGCAGACGCAGACGAGCCCCGAAGGGAAGGCGGCGAAGGCGTCTTCCCCTGCGAATCTCGCTCATCCTCGAGCTCAGCACCCGCCGCCGGGTCAGCCCCAATGCCTCATTCAGCTCGGTGAATCCGTAAAAAAGCAGGCGGGTGATGATTTGACGGTAACGGCTGAGCTTGTGGAGTCTGTGCCTCGGGGTCAGCAACATCGATCTGTCATTTACACACGCGGTTCGACAACGACGTCCTTTCTGCTTATCTCCCTGGCGGGAATCCCTGCGTAGGTCTTGCCCGCTTTGAGAACCTGGTCCTTGACAACCAGGCTCCTGATTCCCAGGGTAACGTTGTCTTCGATGATCGCTCCGGGCATGATCGAGCAGTCAGCACCGATCAGACAGTTATCGCCGATCTTCACCTTCTTGATTATGAACTTGTCCTCGATCATATGGCCGTAGATCTGGGCATTACCGCCGATAAAGGTACCCTCGCCGATCTCGGTAACCGACGGATCGAAGATGTGTTCGGTTCCCGATAATGTGCTGGTTCTTCCGAGTTTCAGGCCGGCGAACCGGTAGATACATCGGCGCAGGATCAAGATTCTGAAGGGTGTAAAGAGTTTCAGGGGCCACTGGAAAATCACATTCAGGAGGGCAAACTTGAAGAAGGAATCATCCCGAATGCTTACCTCGTAGGAGCCTTCCCTGTTCCTTAACCTGAAGAATTTGATCATCAGGCCGGGAGCCAGGGTTTCGGTGAATATGAGCATTAAGAACAGGAAAATCAGAATAAAGGATAGAAGCACGATGTGAAGGGGATTGTAGAAATCCAGCTCCCGAATGGCCAGGATAAAGAGCATCAGTGGAGGCAGAAGGCCGATTGACAGTGCCGTATAGGGGACCAGCACGATGAGTATAGCCCGGTAGATCGATCTGAAGGTCCAATCTACCTTTGGGAGCCCGCCTCTGTAACCTTTATCCGCCATTTGTCTTCCCGCAATAACAATTTTAGAGTACTATGCTACCTTAGATATGCTTCCGAAGCAAGCGCAGGATAGAGTGCGCGTTATAACGGCTTGATCGTAGGGCGCAGTTACCGGAAGAGAACTCTCGTACATCGAAGCCGATAGACACATACAGGAATGAAGCGAACATCCAAGCCGACGCCGCTAACGCTCCGCCTCTTCACCTTTTCTCAGAGCCATCCCCTGTTGATCATCGTACTTACGTTGCTTATCACAGCAGGTTTCGGTTATTTCGCCGCACAGGTGGAAATCCGGTCCGAGATCGAAGACCTTATTCCTGAAGATGAAGAGATGACCCTGCTGATCCAGAAGTACAGGGGTGAAAAGACCGACGCAAACTATCTGATGGTGGCCGTTGAGCGCGAGGATCCTTTTGAACCGCAGGCTTTGAAGGCCTTCGCCGAGGCGATCGAACAGATCGGAGGAATTTCCAGCATCAAGATCGTGATTCACCCCTTTAATGTCGTCAGCTTCAGTAAACGGGGATCCAAACTCGAGGTGCAGCCTCCGTGGAAACAAACGCCCCAACGGCGGGAGGATCTTGCGCGACTGCGTGCCCTGTTGTCAAACGATCCTGTGGCGGGAGGATTGCTGATTTCCAAGGATGGAAAAGTTCTCAGCGCACTGTTCGAAACTGACACCCTGGAAGACTCCCGCACCGAAATGCTGGCCTTCCAGAGAATAGTCGCCTCCCTCGAGCAGCACTACAAGGTGTATACCACCGGGGTGGCCCTGGCGACCTACAAGGGCACCCGGTACGTGACCAAAGATTTGCCTAGGCTCCTGGCCTTGACTGCAGCCTTCATTCTGCTGATTTACTACCTGGGGTTCAGATCTGTACGAGCTGTGGCTCTTCCCATGGTGGTGGTATGTCTGGGTACCATTTGGACGGTTGGCTTTATGAGCCTTCTTGGATACAGCATCACCATGGTGAGCATAGCCACCCCTCCGCTTGTGCTCACATTGGGCAGTTCCTATAGCATCCATATTCTGAACCAGTACTATCGTGAGGGGGCGCATAAGAACGGCAGGGGCCATTGGATCGTGCTGTCGGTCTCTCATATACAACGAACCATATTCCTCGCCGCGGCCACCACGGTGATCGGGTTTGCCAGCCTCTTGGCCACCAAGACCGCCCAGATACGGGAGTTCGGCCTATCCACCGGCGTGGGCATTATCTCCTGCGCCCTTCTGTCCCTGTTCTTCCTCCCCACCGTGCTTTCGTTGCTCAAACCCCCCGCTTTGGGCCAAACCAGGCGCGTACTGGGTGGCGGATTGCACCGCATTATGCAGGCTCTGAGCCGCTTTACCCTGCGCCATCCGATCCCGATTCTCTCCGGTGTGGTGGTTATCGCCATCGTGTTCGGGCTGAGCGTCAACAGAATCGGTCATCAGTACGACTACTTTGCCTACTTCCCGAGTAATGAGAAGCTCGTTCTAGATACGAAGTATCTGGCGGAGAAACTGGGCGGACTTCAGCAGCTGAACTTCACTCTGGTTGCTCCGAATGCAGAGACGAATTATTTCCTCTCCCGCGAGGTGCTGGAAAAGGTCGATCTGTTCGAACGGGAATTGATAAGCAATCCTTACGTCATGAGCACAATCTCCTTCACATCCTATCTGAAACATCTGAATCGAGTAATGACCGGGCAGTACTCGGTTCCAAAAACCCGGGGGCTGATACTGCTGCTGGCCCGCTATATCAAGGCCATCAGTGCCACTCAACCCGGGGACAACGCTTTCTTGAACGTGATGGCGAATGAGGATTTTTCCCAGCTCACAATCTCCTTCAGGGTCTACAATCTGGAGGAGGCTCATTACCTGTTCGAGGATGAACTGGCAGTTCTGGCGAAACAGATCTATCGCGATTCAGAACGTCTGCTACCCACGGAGTTGAAAGGTGAGTTGTGGGGAAACAGCCTGCGATTTCTCTCGGTATCCCGAACCGTGAATCGTGATCAGAGAGTCTCTCTGCTGATATCCTTCCTGCTTATTTTCGCCATAACCTCGCTGGCCTTCCGATCGCTGTTCTACGGGTTCTGTTCGCTGTTTCCCCTGATGACGGGGATTATCATCAATTTCATCGTAATGGCCCTCTTCAAAATCCCCCTGGATATGACCACGGTGATGATCGCCAATATAGCCGTGGGCGTGGGCGTGGATAACTCGATCCATCTCTTGCTGCAGTTCAGAAGGCAGAAAAAACTCTACCCCGATGATATCCCCAAGGTTTTCGAGAACACCCTGACCATCACCGGCCGTCCCATACTGCTTACCTCCGCCTCGATCGTGGGAGGGTTGCTGATTCTCGTGTTCGCCAGCTTTGTGCCCATCGTTTATTTCGGCATTCTGGTCTCCCTAACTCTCTTCGCCACGGCTGTCGGCTCCCTGGTCGTTTTGCCGGTGATCCTCTCTCTGGCCATGAGATGGTCCCGGAGGCGAGGTGCCGCAAGAAAACAAAATGCCGATACCTACGGGGCAACCAGATCGGGATAGGAAGATGGGGCAGGGCCCGGTGATTTACCTCGGCCTGAAATGATCCCTTGACATTCGCGTAGATAAACATTAAAATACAAATAGTTTTTATTCAAACTATATGTTTTCTAACTTTTAGGACAACCCATGAGTGCGGATGATATGGCGGCTAGAATCCTCGTCACGTTTCCTCTATTTATGCACAAGGTCTTCCACGATTTTAACCCCGCATCGGGAAAACTCGCTCTGAATAAAACCCACATGAAGACCCTGATGATCATCTATATCGAGAACAATCCCTATATGACCAAGGTCTGCTATCACATGAACATGGAGAAGGGCTCCCTGACCCCGATCATCGACAGGCTGATTCAGATGAAGCTGGCCGAGCGCAGACGCAGCTCAGAGGATCGCCGCAAGGTGCATCTGCGCCTCACCGAGGTGGGAAAGAGCCTGGTTCAGGCGAATCTGCATCGGGCCCATCGGCATATCCTGGAGAAGATGAAACACCTCCGGAATGAGGAAATCCAGAGATTCAAGAAGGCACTACTGGATCTGCACGAGATTGCACAGAAGCTGTAGGAGTACACCAAATTGAAACACCCTCAAGCTGATCAGATGCTCGGCTCCCAGAGCATCGGAAAACTGTTGCTTCGCCTTTCGGTTCCGGCCACCGTGGCCATGCTGGTCATGGCGTTGTACAACGTCGTAGACACGATCTTCGTCGGACGGGGAGTCGGCACGGACGCCATTGGAGGTTTGACCATCGTCTTCCCCTTCCAGATCATCGTGATGGCCTTCGCCAATATGATCGGTATCGGCACCGCCTCGGTGGTTTCCAGAAATCTGGGTTCCGGCAACCGGGACCGGGCCTGCACAGCCGGGGGCAATGCCTTCGCCGTGTCCATCGGTTTCGGCCTGCTCGTCACGATTCTCGGCTACTCCCTGTTGAATCCTATCCTGCGCCTGTTCGGCGCCACCCCGATCCTCCTCGGATATGCCCGGGAGTATCTGTCCGTGATCCTTGCGGGCACCGTGTTCATCACCTTTGCCATGTCCACCAACCACATAGTCAGGGCCGAGGGCAGAGCCACCGTGGCCATGCTTACCATGGTTCTGGGCGCGGTAGCCAATATCATTCTGGACCCGATTTTCATCTTCGGTTTGAAGATGGGCATCCGCGGGGCGGCCCTGGCCACGGTAATATCCCAGTTTCTTTCTTTCTGCTTTTTGCTGTTATTCTACCTCAGCGGCAGAAGCTCCTTGAAGATTCGGCTGATCCATCTCAAAGCGGTGGGCGGTGTGTTGAAGGAGATTTTTGCCCTGGGTGTTCCCGCCTTCATCCGCCAGGGCGGGATGAGCCTTGTTCTCATTCTGGTGAACAACCTCCTGGGCCGTTATGGTGGGGATATCTACATCTCGGTGTTCGGGGTGATCTTCCGGATCCTGCACTTCGTGCTCATGCCCCTCTCGGGCCTGGTGCAGGGATTTCAACCGATCACCGGGTACAACTACGGCGCCGGCAAGATCGACCGGGTAAAGTACGGTGTTCGGCTGACTCTGCTGATTTCCTCGGCTCTGGCCGTTGCGGGATTCCTCATCCTCTCCCTGCTTCCGGGTCCGATTTTCCGCATATTCTCCACCGATTCGAACCTCATCCGGGCCGGCATGCCGGTTTTGAGGGTGGTGGTGCTGATCGTACCTCTTATCGGCATCCAGATGATCGGTTCGGCCTACTTCCAGGCTGTGGGCAAGGCCAGGCCGGCTTTCTTCCTCGGCCTGTCCCGGCAGTTTATCTTTCTGCTGCCGCTGATGATCGTACTGCCCCTGGCTTTCGGGCTTTGGGGGGTGTTTGCCGCTTTTCCAGCGGCGGATTTCCTCTCCAGCCTGGTAACGGGGCTGTGGTTGTGGAAGGATGTACGAAACCTCGGGGATTCGGTGACTACACGACCGCTGTCCGGCTCTGCTTGATCACCCGGATTCCCCACTCCCGGATGCCGCTGTAGAAGATATCGATCTGCTCCCGATCGAACACCTCCGGGGGGAAGACCCCAGTGTGTTTTACCTGACCGCGCAGCAGCATCAAGGCGAAGATCGAGGCGGGTACGGAGGTCAGCCAGGAAACATCGTTGGCGCCTTGTATCCAGTCACAGGCCTTTTTGCCGTCCGGGCTCTCGCTCCAATACTTCAGCTGGCGCTTTTTACCGTCCCTGGTTCCCTCCACGTCGCAGACCAGCATCAAGCGGCTGGCCAGCTTTCCGCTCGAGTACAGCTCGGTCTGGCGTTTCGGAGAGGCGGTCTGGGGTATCTTCTGAAACAGGAGTTCCCGCGGGCTGACCCGGCACTCTCCGATCTGCATGGGATCCTCATCCATCAGGCCCAGACCCTGGATCAGGAATTTCCAGGTGTCGATATCCGGTTCGCCGATCTTGAAGTCGCAGTACTTCACGGGTTTACCGCAGAACAGGGGGATGGTGACGCTCTCCTCATGGTCGTGGAAATAGCAACGGCCCCGCACGCCCAGGGGGAGCGGGAAGTCGTAATCCTCCTGCCCGCCGAAGGGGGTGACTTGCTTCGGTTTTCCGTTTTCCCAGATCGTAGCCGGAAGGTACAGATCCTCCAGGTAGGTGCGCATCGACCACAAGGCTACCGGTTCGTCGCACTCCACGATCCCGAAGTCCTTGATGCGGATCGATTCGACCTGATCCAATTCCAGCACCGCATCCTTGGCCATGATATTGGTCAGTCCGGGATCTCCCCCGCCGCCGGTCAGGCAGCGCAGGCCCGCCTTCTGCCAGTCCTCGGCATAGGCAAGCTGTTCGATCGGCACATCAGCTTGGGGATAGATCTCATTAGAGGCCATATCCAGATAGTCGATGCGGGCTTTGTAGGCGGCTTGCAACACCTGGCGGACGAACATCGGTATGGTGGCGTTGATCACCAGGTCGAAATGCTCTCCCTGCATGCGGGCGCTCATCTGCTCCACGTTCGAGGCATCGATCTTCTCAGGCATGATTTTGCCGCTGGTGTTGGTGCGGGCGATCTCCCCGGCCCGCGCCGTGTCGATGTCGGTCAGCACGATCTTTCCGACATCCTCAGCGGCCGAGAGCACGCCGCACAGCACCGTAGCCTGAGCCCCGGCTCCGACGATGAATACCTTCTTCACGAGTCACTCCAAATTCGTTTGTCCAGACGGCGGGTGCTTGGTTTTGCTCCGGCCGTTTCGATTCGGAAACGGGACTTTCCGCCTGCTTGGACGAAAAGCCCCGATTGTACCATTTTACTGGCTGGTTCTTTCCTTGAACTCCTTCAGCCTCTGTCGCACGGTTCGGAAGTAGAAGTAGATGATGGCCAGCGGGCCTGCAATCGATACCGCCCCGGCGATGTAGCAGAATATGTCCCAGGTGGAGCTTGGTGCATCCATGATTCTCCTCCTCTTAGGCCGTTTCCACGGTCTTCTTGGCCGCGGCGTTGACGATCAGGTAGATGATTAGGGCGATGGGGGTGATGATCAGGATGCCGTACTCCTGCCACAGCTCCACGTTGCCGAGCTTGATCACGTACACCTCCCAATCCTCGCTCCAGACTCCGAAGAAGTTGGTCCACACGTACCAGATGATCGAGGCGATCAGCCCGAAGCCGGCGGCCGCGGCTCCTGCGGCTTTCTTCTGCGGTTTCTTGCTGAAGGCGCCGAAGTACACGGGGATCAGGGAGGTGGTGACGATCAGGGTGGCCTGGAAGACCCAAACCTCCATGATCCGTTCGAACAGAAGGGCCAGGGCGATGGAGATGGCCGCTGAGAACAGCATGCCGATCTTGGTGGCTCTTTCGACATTGCGTTCCTTTGCATCAGGTTTGATGATGTTCCGGTACAGGTCCACGCCGATGACCCCCCCGGCTACCAGGAAGTAGGAATCAGCCGTGGACATGGCGCAGGCCAGCACACCGGCCACGAAGATGCCCATGACACCAACGGGCAGGTACTGCCCAACTATTGCGAACAGCGCTTCATTTGCCTCGACCTCGGGAATGATGGCCAGGCCGATGGCCGCGGCTCCCAGGATGCCCAGAAAGGTCACGCACCAGTCGAAGCTCAGCCACATGGGTACGCCGATGGCGAAACCTCGCTTGATCTCCTTGGGGCTGGCCGCGGCGAACATCCTTTGGAAGAAGGCCGGCTCGCACAGCACGGCCAGGGCCGTTACCGAGTAGGCCACCAGGGTCCAGGGTGAAAGGTATCCGGCCCCGGGACGGAAGAAGTAGATGGCATCCTCGCTGCTGCCGGTCCACTCGATCAATCCTTCCCAGACACCCGCGGTTCCCCCCACGGCGTTCCAGCCGATGATCATGGCGATACCCACCGTGACCATCATGGCTACGAACTGGATGAAGTCGGTCATGGTGACGGCCCACAGACCTCCGGTCCAGGTGTAGATCACCACGATCACCGCCCCGATCAAGGTGCCGAGGAAGAAGGGCATACCCGTAATCAGGTGCAGCACGAAGCCGATGCCCATCATCTCCATGGTGTTGGTCGAGTACAGGTAGGCGGCGATGGAGGTGAACACGCCGGTGGTCTTCCCAAACTTGTTCAGTGCTACTTCCTGCATGGTCGAACCGGTGGGGAATTTCTCCTTGATCTTGGGGGCCAGGAAAGCCATGACGACGTACAGGGCCGTGTAGGGCAGGGAGTAGGCGAAGAAGCCCGAGATGCCCTCGAAGAAACCCACCTCCGAGGTGCCGAACAGGGTGTCCAGACCGTAGAAGGTGGACACCAGGGTTCCGACCAGAAGCGGGGCGGTGAGCCCGCGCCCGGCCATGAAGTAGTCGTCGAAACCCCTGCGTTTTCGGGAGAAGTAGAAACCGATGTAGAGCATAAACCCGACGTATACCAAAATTACCAGGTAATCGAGCCAGTGTAGCTTTACAACCGCTTCCAAAATTGTACCTCCTCACAGTTTTTGTTTGACCAGGATCGACGATCCTGTCTTCCACGGGAACACGATTTGATAGATATTTTCTCCGGGCCACCTCCTAGAATAAAAATGTTCTCCTTATCTTTGCGCCATACTCCGGGATGCGCAAGAATATTTTTGGATTTTTTCACGGTGCTTCTTCGATGGATCTTCATAATTTGCTCGGTCAGGCAGGGCGCATTGATCAGTCCCGGTTGTTCAATCCCAGGCTGTGAAGGGGGTGCCTTCTCTGCTAAAATGGCGGCACAGTACGAACAAGAGGAAAGGTTGGGGACAATGCGAGGCACCTTCGGCAAGATGCTGGCCGTCGATTTGCAGGCCAGGAAAACTCGAAGCGAAAAAATATCGGACGATGTATTCCAGCAGTACCTGGGGGGAAAGGGCCTGGGGGCCTACCTGCTCAAGCGGTTCAACCCTCCGGGGGTGGATCCCCTGTCGCCGGAAAATCATCTGATCCTGACCACAGGCCCGGCCTGCGGCTTTCCCGTCTGGGGAGCCAACCGTTACGCCGCTTTCACCAAGAGTCCCCTGACCGGCATCTTCGCCGAATCCTACTCCGGGGGAAGGGCCTTTCAGCCGATTTCCCGCATCGGCTACGACGCCCTGGTGTTTTACGGCTCGCTGGCGGAGTGGAGCTACCTGGAGATCGATGCAGGGGGGGTGACCTTCCATCCTGCCGCCGACCTGCTGGGTAAGGACGCCCTGGAGACCGAGCGCCTGTTGCGGGAACGCTACCCGGGGCGAAATCACGGGGTTCTCACCATCGGACCGGCCGGCGAGCGGCTGGTCCGCTACGCCTACGTGAACAATGACAACGGCCGTTGCCTGGGACGGACCGGTATCGGGGCGCTGCTCGGCTCCAAGCGCATCAAGGCCCTGGTGTTCCGCGGAAGTATAGACAAGGAGGCGGCGGATCCACGGCTGCTCGAAGATTTCCGCAAGGAGTGGGGCAAGAAGGGCCGGGATCACCCGGTGGCCCAGGCCTACAGGACCAAGGGCACCTCCATGGTTGTGGACCTGACCAACAGTGCCGAGGCCTTTCCCAGCCGCTTCTGGCAGGAGGGACGGGTCGAGCACTGGAAGAACATCAACTCAGAGGCTCTTCATCGGGAGTGCACGGTCAAGCCCACCGCTTGCACCTACTGTTTCATGGCCTGCACCCGCCGCAGCGAGGTGGCCGGAGGCCGGCACAAGGGATTGAAAATCGACGGTCCCGAGTACGAGACGATCTACGCCTTCGGCGGTCTCAATATGGTCGAGGATATCCGGGAGATCGCCTACCTAAACGACCTCTGCGACAGGCTGGGGCTGGACACGATGAGCGCGGGGAATGCCACCGCCTTTGCCATCGAAGCATTTAAACGGGGGAAAAGCGACTTTCCGATCGACTACGGCCAGGTCGACAGGATCGCGGAGCTCCTGGAGTTGATCGCCGCAAGGCAGGGGATCGGGGATATCCTTGCCGAGGGTGTGCGGACGGCGGCCCGCAGGCTCGATCTGGAGGAACTGTCGATTCAGGTCAAAGGGCTGGAGCCGGCCGGATACGATCCCCGCACCCTGCAGGGCATGGCCCTGGCTTACGCCGTGTCAGACCGCGGAGCTTGCCATCTGCGCACCACCTTCTACAAGCCGGAGCTCTCCGGCATGATCGATCCTCAGTCGAATGAGGGCAAGGCCGAACTGTTCCTCGAGTACGAGGACCGGCTGACTCTCTTCGACTGCCTGATCATCTGCCGTTTCTTCCGGGATTTCTACTACTGGGATGAGTTGGCCACTATTGTTCGGGGCAGCCTGGGCTTGCACCTCGGGGAAGCCGAGCTAAAGACCGTGGCCGCTCGCATCGCTGCCACGATCCGGGAGTACAACAGGCAGGAAGGCGTGGTTGCCGAGGACGACACGGTACCGCAGTTGTTCTTCAACAACCCGGTTGGTAGCGCCGGATACCGGCTTGACCGCAAGCAGTTCGCCGAGCTGCTCGCCGACTATAACCGGGTCCGGGGCCTAGACGGCTGATCTGGCCGGAGCGTAGCTTCGATTATTTCCGGTTGCTGCGAGCCGTTACCGGAAACACCAGAACCAGCACGATCCCCACGACCAGCTTGACCAGGGCTTCGACCGTGGCGCCCAGGGGCTGCTCGGCGGGAACGAGGATCCCCATGGAGGCGACCATGTTGGCCGCCGCGTGGTAGATCACGCAGATGAGGATGCTCTCGGTTCGGTTGTAGAACCACGTCAGGGTCAGGGAGATTCCCAGAACCCCAATTGAAAAGATCCAAAAGCTGGTGCCGTATTGGCTGACTCCCTCTATATAGAACAGCGGGAGGTGCCAGACAGCCCAGATCGCTCCCAGCAGCAGGCCGGCGATCGGAGCCGAGAGGCGTTTCTGGAAGCCGGGCAGGACCACGCCCCTCCAGCCCAGCTCCTCCAAGCCGCCCCCGAAGATCATCATGAAAAAGAGGGGAAAGGCCATATACCAGGGCTGAAAGCTCACCCCTGAATTGAAATCCCGCCGGATCAGGCCGAACAGGCCGATTGACAGGAAGCCGATCCCGAAGGTGAAGAGCAAGGGAAGCAGGTACCACACCACGCCGAGGCGAACGCGCAGCAGCCGGCTGTGATACTCCTTGAATCCGCCCATCCGCCGGGTAGCCGCGATGCTGATGTAGGCCGCAATCGTAGGGCCGAAGCCGCCCAGCAAGTAGGGGATCATGAACAGGGGCTGTCCGAACTGAAGGGCTCCGGCGCGGGTGAAGAATGCCAACAGCCACCAGCAGATCCAGGTTATGAGGAAGGTGGTGGTAAAGAAGATCGCATTTCTGCTCATTTTGTAGCCTGAACAGGGAACGAATCGCTAGGTCTGCGAGTATGGGAACTGTATAACCGTACCGGATGAGTTGAAGAAGAATTTTCCCGCGAACTCAACGGCAAGGCGCGCTGAAACTTCGAGTCCGGTGCAGTGGGATACCCCCAACCAGTGGATATCCATCTCCCGCAGAGCCCGAATGGTTTTATCAATCTGCTGCTCCGAGGCGCGCGAAAGGTGGGTCCCGCCGATCACCATGTAGACCCGTTCGGTGTCCATCAACCGGCGAGCGTGAGTGATGATGTTGATCATTCCCCGGTGGGCACAGCCGAGTATTACGATAAGACCCAGTTCCGTGCGGATATACAACGACTGGTCGTCCGCCATTGGATCCTGAACAAAGCGATCCTTTTGCTTCAGACACAGATTATCCGCCACGGACTCGAAGTCGGTGCTCAGCGGTTCCTCACCGCTTGCCGCGATGTCTTCTGTCAGCCAGACAGGTTCCCTCTGGAACTCGAAGCGCCCCCCGAGGTCTTCCAACAGATCCTGCCGGTACGGAATGCCCGCATAGTGGTAGGTCTTTTTTTTGCTGTTGTACCCGTACTTACTATCCAGCACAGCGGGATGGGCGATAATACGTACCTCATCCCTGCCGATGCGCTGCAGCACGGATTGCAGCCCGCCGGTGTGATCGTAGTGTCCGTGGCTCAGCACGATGGCTTCGATCTTCCTCAGATCCAAGTGCAGGCTGTCGGCATTCCGGACCGTAGCCTCGCTCGTGCCCGTATCCAGCAGAAAGGTATTGGAGCCAGCCTCTACCAGCACGCTGAGCCCCCATTCTCCCAGCACTCTCGAATCAGCTGTGCTGTTGTCAATAATTGTGGTGATACGCAGATCTTTGGTTTGTAACATCTCTTATACCTCGCATTTATTCTCTTCCGGTGATGGTTTTCCCGGGATTCCCGTTGTTCCTCGGATTCGTATCTACACTTCTCAAACAAACTTGTTGAAGCAGTGCAGGGCGATGAAGCTCTCAACCGAAACGATTGAATCGATCTTGGCCAGCTCCGTGCTCAGGAACTTCATGATATTGTACGGTTCCACATAAACCTCGACAAGCAGATCGTAGCGGCCGGTCACCACGACAACGGACTTGACGCAGTTGAGCTTGGCCACCGCCTCGGAAATCTTGATGCTGTCCCGATTGACGGCGATTTTGATCCCCATGTAGACCAGGGCTTCGTCTGTACGCTCATTGGGATTGGTCAAGCCGCGGATACGCAGGAACTCGTGATCGGTAAGCTTCTTGATGCGGTTGCGCACCGTGCCTTCGGACACGCCCACCTGCTCGGCGATCTCCCTGTTCTGGGCACGGCCGTTCTGCTCCAGAATTCTGATGATTTTCCAGTCGAGCTTGTCGATTTGTACGCTCATTGTCTCTGTCCTCTCTTGGTATGATCGTAAAGGATCGCGCGGCCCTTAGCAACGGAACCGCCGCCGATCCGGAATAACACGTTCCCCCCTTTTGCTGCGAAAATCGTAGAATAATTATCCTATATTACTTTATTGACAGCAATACCATCTTAGATTATGCTAGACGTAATACAGGCGCGGTTAGATTGTGATTCCATAAAATCAACCGCCTATGGAGGAGAACCATGAACCTGGCCTTGCGTTTTGCCAAACTCGGAACCGAGACGGCTTTTGCCGTGGCTGCGGAAGCCCGCAGCTACATGGATCGAGGCGCCCGTATCTTTCCTTTCCATCTGGGGGACATCGATCTCAAGACCCCGGAGAACATCATCGAGGCGGCGAACAGGGCGATGAGAGAGGGCAAGACCGGTTACTGCTCCAACTACGGTATTCCGGAGCTGCGGGAAGCCCTGGCTGAGGATATCAACGGCTCCCACGGCACCTCCTACAGCGGGTACAACGTGGCCATCCAGCCGGGGGGGAAACCTGTGATTCAGAAGTTCTTCCTCTCCCTGATGAACCCGGGCGACGAGGTTCTGATTCCCACCCCCGGTTATCCGATCTACGAGTCGATCGTATCCTTTCACGGGGGAAAGCCCGTACTCTATCCCTACCGGGAGGGAAAGGGCGGTTTCCATCTGGACATCGATGATCTGGAAAAGCGTATAACCCCGGCAACCCGCCTGTTGGTGTTCAACGACCTGCACAATCCCACAGGTGCGGAGGAGGACGAACAGAGCCTGGCCGCTTTGAGCGAACTGGCGCAGCGTCACAATCTGCTGGTTCTCTGCGATGAAGCCTATTTCGACATCCGCTACGAAGGGCAGTCCCGTTCCCTGGTCTCCTTTCCGGGCATGGAAGAACGCTGCTTGATTCTCTATACTTTCTCCAAGAAATACGCCATGACCGGTTGGCGACTGGGGGCGGCTGTCGGGCCGCGGGAGCTGGTGGACGGTATCGCCAAGCTGAACGTAAACGACGAGTCCTGCTCCAATCACTTCGTCCAGTACGCCGGCCTGGAAGCGTTGACCGGTCCTCAGGACGGGTCCAAGGCCATCCTCAGTACCTTGAGGCAGCGCCGCGACCGCTGTCACGAGCTGTTGAGCGCCATTCCGGGCATTCACTGCTTCCGGCCGAATGCCACTTTTTACCTGTTTCCCAATGTAACGGGGGTGATGAAGCGGCTGGGCCTGGAAGATTACGAGGCGTTTCGCAAGGCGGTTCTGGATGCCACGGGGGTTTCCTTTTGCACCCGCCTGCATTTCGGCACGCCCCTTCCCGGGGAACGGGAACGCTACATCCGGCTTTCCTACTCCGGGATCGATCTGGAAGCAATCCGGGAGGGCATCGACAAGCTGCGGTCATTTCTCGGAGGGGAAAGGCATAAGGTGAAGAGCGCATGAACAACAGTACTTCGAAAAACGGCAAAATTGCGGCATTGGAACATCCCTTCGCCCATTGGGAAAAAACCAAGGATTTGATCGATCAGCTGATCGACATCATCCTCAACTATCGCCAAAGCGGGCATCCCGGCGGCTCCCGCTCAAAGGTGCACATCCTCCTGGCTACGCTGCTGAGCGGGGTGATGCGCTGGGACATCCGGGATCCGGGCCGACGCTTCGCCGACCGCTTCGTGCTGGGCGCCGGGCACACCATCCCTTTGGTGTACTGCACCCTGGCGGTGCTGAACGAGGCTCTGCGTATCAAGCATCAGCAAACAGGGGATTCCCGCTACCAGGTGCGGGATGCCGAAGACAAAGCCCTGTACTGGGAGCATCTGCTGGGCTTCCGCCACAGGGGCGGATTATCCGGCCACGCGGAGATGCAGGGACGAACCCTGTTTCTCAAGTTCAACACCGGCCCATCGGGCCACGGCAGCCCGGCTGCCGCCGGCATCGCCCTGGCCCTCAAGCGCGCCGGCGCCCAGGGGGTAAAGGTGTTCGTGCTCGAGGGAGAGGGGGGATTGACTCCGGGTGCCACCCATGAGACGGCCAACTCCGCCTGGGGTTTGGCCCTGGACAACCTGATCTATCTGGTGGACTGGAACGACTTCGGCATAGACGACCACCCGGTGAGTCATTCGGTGTACGGCAGCCCCACGGATTGGTTTGCCTCTCACGGCTGGAGGACGGCGGGAACCGAGGAGGGGGAGAATTGGCAAACGATCACCCGCCTTCTGGTGGAGACGGTGCCGGGGGATGAAGCAGAGGCCGGCAGTACCGGCAAAGCTCCCGCAGCCGTATGGTTCAAGACCCGCAAGGGCCGGGGTTACCTCAAGTACGACAACGCCTCTCACGGTTCTCCCCACGGGCGAAACAGTGAGAAGTTTTGGGAGATCAAGGGAGCTTTTGCCGAGAAGTACGGGGTGAGCTTCACCAACTTCGGCGGCACCGCTCCCACCGACGCGGGTGCCCTGCAGAAAGAGTTTCGGGAAAACTTGGAAGCGGTGATCCGGGTGCTTCACCAAGATCAGGATCTAGTGGACTACCTGGCCGAGCGCTTGGTGGAGCTGGGAGAGAGCGTTCCTGAAAAGATACCCGCCTTTCGTCTCGGCCGCAGCGCGGGCAAAAGAGCAAAGGGAAGCAAGGGTGCCAAGGCCGGTTCAGGCAGCCCTTTCGCCGATCCGAGACTGTACGACGCCCAAGGATATCCGTCGGAGCTGTTTGCTCAGGCCGGGCAGATGCGGGCCAACCGGGAAGCCCTGGCGCTTTGGGGGGCCTGGATCAACGCCCTGGGTGCACAGGAGTACGGGCAGCCCCTGTTCCTGGCCAGCTCTGCTGATCTGGCCGGCTCCACCAATATCAGCGGTTTCGGCTCCTCCTTCGGGTCTTTCGAGGGCTATGGATGGTACGAACGCCACGGCAGCGAAGAAGGGGCACTGCTGCCCCAGGAGATCACCGAGTTCGCCAACGCCGGTATCATGACCGGACTGGCCAGCGTGAATCTCTCCGAGGATCCTGCGAGTGATTTCCGGGGATTCTGGGGAACCACCTCCACCTACGGTTCCTTCTCCTACCTTCTGTACGGTATGGTGAGGCTGTTCAGCCAGCTGGCCCAGGACTGTGATTGGCGGCTGGGCAAGGTGCTCTGGGTGGCCGGCCATTCCGGGCCGGAGACAGCCGACGACAGCCGCACCCACTTCGGTATCTTCGCCCCGGGAGTGACCCAGATGTTTCCCCGTGGTCAGATCATCAACCTGCATCCCTGGGAGTTCAATGAGGTACCGGTGCTGCTGGCAGCGGCACTGAAGCGGGACGTGCCTGTGGTGGCGCTGCACCTCACCCGGCCGAAAATCGAGATTCCGGATCGTGAGGCCCTGGGGATCCCGTCTCACTTCGAAGCGGCCCGGGGCGCTTACGTGGTCCGGAATGCGGATCCGAACCGTCAGATAGGTGGTACGGTGATCGTACAGGGCACCAGCGCCATGGCCGCGGTAATCGGGCTCCTTCCGGATCTGGCCGAATTGAACGTCAAGATCGTCTGTGCCACCAGTCCCCAACTGTTTGCCCTTCAGCCGCAATCCTACAGGCTCCAGGTCCTTTCCGAAGCCGAGCGCCTGGATTCCACGGTGATCACCACCCAGGCTCGCTGGCTGATGCACGACTGGCTGTATACCCGGATCGGTGAGGAGTATGCCCTGTCCTCCGACTGGGACGATCGCTGGCGCACCGGGGGCACTCTGGAGGAAGTCCTGGAGGAGGCTCACCTGTCCCCGCAATACATCCTCCAGGGGGTCAAGCGCTTCGTGGATTCAAGGCCGCAACGGCTGGCCCGGTTGCATGCGTGTGCTCCGGAAGGAGTGCGGCAGGAGGCGGATTCTTCGGTTTCAAACCGCAGATCGATGGGAAGTTACGTCAACGAAGTCATCGCTCAGATCAGCAGGCGCTACAGGCGGGACAAACGGGGTCCACAACCTCAATCCCAGGGGCTACCCTGATCCATCGACGGTGCGGTCCAGTTGCCGGTGATATCAAAATGATGCCGGCCCCGTTACTCGAAAACCGTCAGGATGACGCCCAGAACCGCTCCGATCTGTCCAATCCAGAAGAGAAACATCCATTCTCTGCCGAGAAAATATTTCCCTGCTCGAAGAGCAGGATGTCGCACGCCTCTCCCCTGCCTATGAGGCTGCCGCGAGATCCGTGGAGCTTCCGGATCATGCCTCCTACAGCGCGATTATAGTGGCCGCCGCTGTCAGGCGCCTGGCGGATACTGATCCACCCGGGGGCCAGCTGCTGAACTGCAGAAGCCGATTCTCGCGCTTGACAGCACCCCTTGAGGTGATAGAATTAATAAGGCATCAAAACGCTTGATGAAGATACAACTGTCCAGGCAGGCGCTGCTTTCTGAGCTGCGCGAGCAAGTGAAGGATCTAAGCGAGCAGAACCTCCTGGCCTGCTACCAGTGCGGCAAGTGTTCTGCCGGCTGTCCCAGCATAGAGGCCATGGATGTGATGCCCAGCCAGATCATCCGCTGGGTGCAGCTCGGGCAGATCGAAGAAGCCTTAAAAAGCAAGACAATCTGGCTGTGCGCCGCCTGCCAAACCTGCAAGGTACGCTGTCCCAGAGGCGTGGACCTGGCCCGTATCATGGAAGCCCTGCGGCAGCTGGTCCTGCGGGAAAATGTTGATTACGTCCATCCCAACAACATCTCCGAAGAGGATCTCGAGGAGCTTCCTCAGATCGCCCTGATCGCCAACTTCAGGAAGTTTACCCCTTGAGTGCGGTCGAGCTTTCCTACATGCCCGGCTGCACGCTGAAGACCAAAGCCAAGAACTTCGAAACCACAACCCTCAAGCTTCTCGAGTTGCTGGACGTACACGCCCGGGAACTGACCGACTGGTACTGCTGCGGCACCACCTACTCTCTGGCCTCGGACAACGTGATAAATCACCTTGGACCAATCCGCACCCTGGTGAAGGCCAAGGAAGCGGGACGGGAGGATCTGCTGGTGCTTTGCTCGATGTGCTACAACACCCTGCGCCGGGCTCAGGAACTGGTACAACATGATGAGGAGAAGCGCAGCAAGATCAATGAGTTTATGTACGAGGAGGAGACTGATTTTACCGGAGACGAGGTGCGGATCCTGCATCTGCTCACCCTGCTCAAGGAGACTGTCGGTTTCGACAGGTTGAAGGAAAAATTGGTCAGGGATCCCGGTGGATTGAAGGTAGCCGGCTACTACGGCTGTATGCTGCTGCGGCCCCGGGAGATCGCTATTGATCCGGTGGCGGAGCATCCTTCGATCCTCGAGGATCTGTTTGCAGCCTGCGGCGTGGATAGCGTGTACTTTCCCTTCAAGACCGAGTGCTGCGGTTCCTACCAGACGGTGAACGAGAAGCAGGTGGTGCTGTCCCGCACAAAGGCGATCACCGAGTCCGCCGTGAAGAACGGCGCCGACCTGATCGTAACCAGCTGTCCCCTCTGCCACTACAACCTGGACGCCTATCAGCCCAGAGTGGCTGAGGCCACTCCCGGATTCCGCACCATCCCGGTGATGTATATCAGCCAGGTCCTGGCCCTGCTGGCCGGCCTCGATGATGTCCAGGATTACAACCTCCACGTCGTGGATCCCCGGCCCGTGCTTCGGGCCCGGGGCCTGATGGGAAAGGGCGAGCCGGCCGCAGGAGGGAAGGCATGAACCGCATCGGGGTATTTGTCTGCCACTGCGGCATCAACATCGCCGGGGTGGTGGATATCGAGGCGGTCAAGAAGGCGGTGGCCGCCTATCCCGGGGTCGTGTTCGCCAGGGACTACACCTACATGTGCTCGGAGCCGGGACAGGATCTGTTCCGCAAGGCCTGCACCTCCGGGGAGGTGGAGGGCATCGTGGTGGCCTCCTGCTCACCCCGGCTGCACGAGACGACCTTCCGCCGCACCGCCGCGGATGCAGGTTTCAATCCCTACCGGGTGGAGATCGCCAACATTCGCGAGCAGTGCACCTGGGTCAACACCGTGGATCCTCAAGGCGCCACGGCCAAGGCCATCGACATCATCCTGAGCCTGGTGGAACGGACCAGAAGGGATGAATCCCTGGTCGAAGCCCAAATTCCGGTGACCAAGAAGGCCCTGGTGATCGGGGCGGGTATTGCCGGCATGATGACAGCGTTGAACATCACCGGCAGCGGTTACCAGGTCTACCTGCTGGACAGGGAGCCCTCGATCGGCGGCCGCATGGCCCAGCTGTCCGAGACCTTTCCCACCCTGGATTGCGCCCAGTGCATTTTCACCCCTCGAATGGTGGAGGTGGGTCAGAACCGGGACATATCCTTGCGCACTTACTGCGAGGTGGAGGAGATCTCCGGCTACGTGGGCAACTTCACCGTCAAAATCCGCCACAAGGCGTCTTACGTGGACTGGGACAAGTGCACCGGCTGCGGCATGTGTACGGACAAGTGCCCCACCAAGGTCAAATCCGAGTTCAACATGATGCTGGACGATCGCAAGGCCATCTACACCCCCTTTCCCCAGGCGGTGCCCAACAAGGTTGTCATCGACAGCGAAAATTGCCTGTACTTCAGAAAAGGGGCATGCCGGGTCTGTGAAAAAACCTGCCCTCTCGGAGCTGTGGACTTCGAACAGAAGGACTGGTTCGAGGAGCTCGAGGTCGGGGCTATCGTCGTGGCCACCGGTTATGATCTGTACGACAAGGAAAACATAGAGGAGTACCGTATGGGGTACAGCCCGGATGTGATCGACGGCATCACCTTCGAGCGGCTGCTGTCCGCATCCGGTCCAACCCAGGGCAAGCTTCTTCGTCCCTCTGACGGGCGGGTGCCGGAGGAAATCGTTTTCATCTCCTGTGTGGGCTCCAGGGATCCGGAGAACCACTTCCCCTACTGCTCCCGGGTCTGTTGCATGTACACGGCAAAGCACGCTGTGCTGTACAAGCATCGGGTACCCCAGGGGCAGGCCTACGTGTTCTACATGGACATCCGTTCGGCCGGAAAGAACTACGAGGAGTTCGTGCAGCGGGCCGTTGAAGAAGATGAGGTGATGTACATCCGTGGTCGGGTCTCCCGTCTGTACCTGGATGACGGCAAGATCGTGGTTGTGGGGGCGGACACGCTTTCGGGTGCCAATGTGGAGGTCCGGGCGGACATGGTGGTACTGTCCATGGCCATACGCCCTGCCAAGGGCCTGGAAGAATTGGCCAGGAAACTCAAGATCCAAACCGATGCCAACGGATTTCTGGCCGAAGCTCATCCCAAACTGCGTCCGGTGGAGACCCTGAGCCCGGGCATCTTCATTACCGGCTGCGCCCAATCGCCCAAGGATATCCAGGACACGGTGGCCCAGTCCGGAGCGGCCGCGGCCAAGGTGGTGGAGCTTCTGTCCAAGGAGCAGCTGACTCACGAGCCGATCGTAGCCTTTGCGGATGAGGAGATCTGCTCGGGCTGCGGGCAGTGTGAGCAGCAGTGCACCTTCGATGCCATCGAGCTGGTCCAGCGCAGGGGTAATCCCGCCACGGGAATCCCGGATCGGAGTGTGGCCAAGGTCAACGAAATCCTCTGCCAGGGCTGCGGGGCCTGCATCGTAACCTGCCCCTCCGGAGCAATGAGCCAGAGGAATTTTCGCCTGGAGCAGGTCTACTCCATGATCGAGAGCTTTATATGAGCAAAACCGTCGGCCCCCGACCGAAAGCTCCAGTGGAAACTCATCCGGAAGCAGCGCCGCAAAAGAAGGTAGGAGCGGTAGCCGTGCTGGGCGCCGGCATCGCCGGGATGCAAGCCTCCCTGGACCTGGGGGAGATGGGATTCAAAGTTCACTTGATCGACAACAAGCCCGCCATCGGCGGGGTCATGGCTCAGCTGGACAAGACCTTTCCCACCAATGACTGCGCCATGTGCATCATGTCCCCGAAACTGGTGGACACCGGTCGTCATCCCAACATCCAGCTGCACACCAACACCGAGCTCGCCGGTATCGACGGCCAGGCCGGGGCCTTTCATCTGAAGCTCAAGAAGAAGCCCCGTTTCGTGGACGAGCTTCAGTGCAACGGCTGCGGCGACTGTGCCGAAGTCTGTCCGGTGAGCGTGTTCAGCGAGTACGACGAAGGCCTCGTAGAACGCAAGGCGATCTATCGTCGCTATCCCCAGGCCATCCCGAACCTCTTCTCCATAGAGAAGTCGGGCATTCCCCCCTGCCGGGAGGCCTGCCCGGCCCATGTAAACATCCAGGGCTACGTCGCCCTGATCTCGGCCGGGGAGTATCGAAAGGCCTACGAGCTGATCCGGGAGCGCCATCCCCTGCCTTCGGTGTGCGGGCGTATCTGCCACCACCCCTGCGAGAGTGCCTGCAATCGGGCCGAGGTGGATGAGCCGGTGGCCATCAACTACCTGAAGCGTTTTGCAGCGGACCGCATCCTTGGCGAGGACGCCACCCTACGGGAAGGCGATGTAGCCGACTCGCAGCTCGATCCGCCCGCAGAAAGTGGGGAATCGGGTAATGGCGAGGGAAAAGAGGGCCAGACCGCCGCCGGGCCTCCCAAAAACAGAGAGCCGGTGGCCGTGGTGGGAGCCGGACCGGCCGGCCTGACCGCGGCTCTGGATCTGGCCGCAGCCGGTTACGGGGTAACAATCTTTGAACGGGAGGCGAAACCCGGAGGCGCCCTGTACAGCGCTGTTCCCGGCTACCGCCTCGACAAGGAGGTGCTGTTCAAAGAGGCACAGCTGATCCTGGATCATCCCAACATCGAGATCCGCTACGGCCAAAGCATCGGGGACAGGAAGCGGCTCCGGCAGCTCAAGAAGGAGGGCTTCGGCGCGGTATTCGTCGCCACCGGGGCGGCGGTATCCAGAGAGCTGGATATTCCCGGAATAGACAGCCAGGGCGTGCTCAACGGGGTGGAGTTCCTGCATCGGGTCAATACCGCCGGCTACACCGGCCAGCAGGGAGGCGCGGATGCCGAGCCCCTCCGGTTGGACGGGGCGGTGACGGTGATCGGCGGGGGAAACGTGGCCACCGATGCGGCCCGGACGGCCAGGCGCCTGGGAGCTCGCAAGGTCCGTATCGTGTACAGGCGCACCCGCAGGGAGATGCCCGCCTATCCGTGGGAGATCGAGGAATCCCTGGAAGAAGGAATCGAGATCCTGACCGGCTGGAGCCCTCAGGAGGTGAAAACTGTAGACGGTCGGGTAGCAGCTCTGCGCTGTGCCGCTTCCAGGACGGTGTTCGACCAGGAAGGCAAGACAGGTCTGTTGGTGAATCCCGAGCAGACCAAGGAGCTGAAAACGGATTTCCTGATCGTGGCCGTGGGCCAAAACGCCGATCCCACCGTCCTGTCCGGGATGAATGGCTCGGCGGGCTCGAAGGGCCCCAAGCAAGCGCAGGGCTCGCCGGGGCCGAAGAGCCCGAAGGCGTCAAAGGATCAGCAAGGGTCGAAGGCTCCGCAGGTGGCGAAGCCCCCGCAGGTGCCGAAGGCAGTGGCAACCGGCCGGGGCAACACGATCGGCGTGGAACCCCTCACCCTGCAGACCGGTGTGGAGTGGCTGTTCGCCGGTGGGGACGTGGTCAGCGGCCCGGCTTCAGCCGTGGAGGCTGTGGCCGCCGGTCATGCCGCAGCCGAGTCGATCGTCCGCTACCTGGAAGGCAAAGACCTGCGGGAAAACCGGGAGTGGATTCTGAGGCCCTCTGCGGAGGCTGAGACTCTACGCATCGCGGGCAAACCCAATCGGCCCGTCGAAAAGAAAGCCCGCGCCGTGATGCCGACTCTGGACCCCAAGAAGCGCATCCGGAGCTTCGAGAGCTTCGAGCTCGGTTTCGACGAACAGACGGCTCGGGAGGAGGCGAAGCGCTGTCTGAACTGCGGGACGTGCTCGGAGTGCATGCTCTGCGTGTCCGCCTGCGGACGGGAGGCGGTGAACCACCGGATGGCCGAGCAAGTCGTGGAGCTGGATGCCGGGGCCGTGATCCTGGCCACCGGTGCGGACAAATTCGACCCTTCCGGCCTGGATGAGTACGGCTACCGCAGGTTTCCCAATGTGATCACCGCTCCTGAGTTCGAACGCGTGCTGTCCGCCTCCGGCCCCTTCGAAGGCCACGTGCTCCGTCCCTCGGATCACGCAGAACCCGAAAAGGTGGCCTGGGTGCTCTGTGCCGGCTCCAGGCAGATGAGGCAGGAGGGCAAGCCCTACTGCTCCGCGGTGTGCTGCATGTACTCGATCAAGGAGGCGATCATCGCCCGGGAACACGCCCCCGGGGCCGTGTGCCACCTCTACTTCATGGACATCCGGGCCTATGGCAAGGACTTCGAAGCCTACTACGAACGGGCTCAAGGATTGGGGGGAATCGAGTTCAGGCGGGCCCGTCTTTCCGGGATCGAGGAGGTGCCGGGCAGCCACGACCTGCGGGTGATGTACGTGGACGAGCAGGAGCGGGTGCGGGAGGAGGTCTACCAGCTGGTGGTGCTGTCAACCGGCCTGGTTGCCGGCGCGGGTACTCCGGAGCTGTCCCGTATCACCGGGACCCGCCTGAATCCCCACGGTTTCCTGGCCGGGGACAGCCTGGTGAGCGAACAGACCAACGTGCCGGGCATCTACGTCTGCGGATCAGCTGCGGCGCCCCGGAACATCCCCGAATCCGTGACCACCGCCTCGGCCTGCGCCGCCTACGCTTCGGCCCTGCTCAAGGAGGCCCGGGGTTCCCAGGTAACCGCCAAGAGCTACCCGCCGGAGCTGTCTTTGGATGATGGAGAGAGCCGGGTGGGGGTGTTCGTCTGCCACTGCGGTATCAACATCGGTGCGGTGGTGGATGTGCCCGCCGTGGCCCAGTACGCCTCCGGGCTGCCGGGGGTGGTGTACGCGGAGGCCAATCTCTACACCTGCTCGCAGGACACCCAGGAGCGGATCAGGGCGGCCGTCCAGGAGAGGGGGATCAACCGGGTGGTGGTGGCCTCGTGCACGCCCCGAACCCACGAAATGCTGTTCCAGGACACCCTGAGGGAGGTGGGGCTGAATCCCTTCATGTTCGAGTTCGTCGGAATCCGGGAGCAGTGCTCCTGGGTTCATACGGAGCAGAAGGAACGGGCCACGGAGAAGGCCAAGCAGCTGGTGGCCATGGGGGTTTCCCGGGCCAGGGTGTTGAGTCCCTTCCACCGTTCCAGCTTTCCTGTTTTGAAAAAGGCCCTGGTGATCGGCGGCGGGGTGGCCGGAATCACAGCCGCCCTGGCCGTGGCGGACCAGGGCTTCGAGACCTTTCTGGTGGAGCGGGAAATCGAGCTGGGCGGAAATCTGCGGGATCTTCACTACACATTGGAGGGCCGGGACGTGCAGGCCTTTCTGGCCGGGTTGATCGAGCGGCTGGACAAGCATCCCCTGATCACCGTGTTCACCGACTGTCAGGTTCAGGATGTGTCCGGGTACGTGGGCAACTACACCACGACGATCGCCCCTCGCTCGGCAAACGGATCGGGCAAGGGATCGAAGAGCGGCGCTCCGGCGCAGCTGCAGGAGGTCGAGCACGGGGCAATCATCGTGGCCACCGGAGCTCGGGAGATACGGACCACGGAGTACCTGCGCGGTCAGTCCGAGGCGGTGATCACCCAGCGGGAGTTGGAGGGAAGGCTCGCGGCCGGGTCCCTCGGGATCGGGAGCGGCCAAGAGGATGCCTCTGGTTCACCGGCCCCGGACCGAAAGCCGGCCCGGAAGCCGGTGCGGATCGCCATGATCCAGTGCGTGGGTTCCCGGGATGAGCAAAGACCCTACTGCAGCCGGGTCTGCTGCCAGACCGCCGTGAAAAACGCCCTCAAGATCAAGCAACTCGACCCGGAGGCTGAGGTCACCGTGTTCTACAGGGACGTGCGCACCTACGGTTTCTCGGAGGAGTACTACCAGAAGGCCCGGGAGGAGGGGGTGCTCTTTCTTCGATACGAGCCGGAGCTCAAACCCGAGGTGCATCACGAAGGGGAGCCTCCTGGCCATCACGGAGCTCAGGGCAGATTGCTGATCCGCTACCGTAACCTGCTGCTGGACCGGCCGGAGCAGATGGAGGCGGACCTGCTGGTGCTGAGCACGGGTATGGAACCTCATGAGGATCGCAGTATCGCTTCGATCCTCAAACTTCCCCTGAACCGGGACGGATTCCTGCTGGAGGCTCATGCCAAGCTTCGTCCCCTGGATTTCCCCACCGAGGGGATCTACCTGTGCGGCGCAGCCCATTCGCCCATGGCCATCCAGGAGGTGATCTCCCAGGCCGCCGGGGCCGCGGCCCGGGCGGTAACCCTGCTCGCCAAGGATCAGATCCAGTCCTCCGGCCTCACAGTTCAGATCAACGAGCGCATCTGCTCCGGTTGCGGCCTCTGCGTGGAGGTCTGTCCATACGAGGCCAGAGTGATCAATGAGCAAAGCGGCAAGGCCGAGATCATCGAGGTGCTCTGCCAGGGCTGCGGCGCCTGCGCCACCGCCTGCCCGAACGGAGCCACCCTTCAGATCGGATTCACCAAGACTCAGGTCTATCACATGCTGGAAGAGGTTGTGTAAATGGAACATTCCACCTTCGAGCCCAGGATCATCGGATTTCTCTGTAACTGGTGCACCTACGCCGGGGCCGACCTGGCCGGGACCTCGAGGATCCAGTATCCCCCGAATATCCGCATCATCCGCATGATGTGCTCCGGTTCCCTCGACCCCACTTACGTGCTCAAAGTGCTGCTGGAGGGGGCCGACGGCGTGCTGATAGGCGGCTGCCATCCCGGGGAATGCCACTACATCAGCGGCAACCTCAAGGCCCGCAGACGGGTTGCCATCCTCAAGTCGGTGCTTGAGGATGCCGGCCTGGAACCGGAACGGGTCTGGCTGCGCTGGATCAGCGCCAGTGAAGGGGCCTACTTCGCCGAAACGGTGCGGGAGATGGTGGATCATATTCGAGCCCTGGGACCCAATCCCCTGAAGTTGGAGTGGGCCGTATGAGAGGTAGCTGTAGCGTTGCCGAGCTGAAGGATTTGGACACCTCCGAAGCCATCCGCAGGTTCCTGGGCATGCTCCTGGAAAGCGGCGCTGTAAATGCCGTGCTGGTGCCAAAGCATAGCCCGGATAACAACATGGTGGCGCAGGCCCTGGTGGCGGATCGGGAGCGGCTCGCCGGGGCCGATCCTCTGGCTCCGGTCCAGATGATCAACGCCGCCCATGCTGTGCGGGAGCTGGCCAAAGAACCGCTTGAGCGCAGCGGGGGCAGGATCGCCGCGGTGCTGCGCCCCTGCGAAGTTCGGGCTGTGATCGAACTGGTCAAGCTCAAGCAGATACTTCCGGATTCCCTGTATCTGATCGGCTACGATTGTCCCGGGGTCTACGACGTAAAACGGTACCGTGACCGGGTCCAGGCGACCGGGGATGCGAAGGAGGTGCGCGCCGAGGTCTTGGAGCGTTTTGCCGGGGCGGAGCGCGCGGCGGATGCGGAAGCCGAGTTGCGTGGCGCCTGTGGACTTTGCACCCGTTTCACGGCGGACAGCGCCGACCTGAACCTGTCGTGGATCGGCGCCGGCGATCATTCTCTGCTGTTGCAGGTGTTGAGCGAGAAGGGAGAGCAGTTGCTTCAGGCGCTGAAGGGCGCAGATTTCAAGGAGGTCGGCGAAGCTCCGGAGCGCGTCGAGCGGATCGAGGCGGTGCGGGCCTCCCGCCTCGTAGTCCAGGATGAGCAGCAGATGGACCTGCTTTCGCAGCTGCAACCATGCATCCGCTGCTACAACTGCCGGGAGGTCTGTCCGATCTGCTACTGCAAGGAGTGCCTGCTCATCCCTGCAAAGATGGGCTATTCCTCCGAGCGCTATCTGCGCCGGGCTGAGAAAAAGGGCCAGATCAAGATGCCCGTGGACACGGTGCTGTACCACCTGACCAAGATGAACCACATGGCATGCTCCTGCGTGGCCTGCGGGCTCTGCGAGCAGGCCTGTCCCATGGACATTCCCCTGGGCAGGATCTACAGCCGGGTGGGGGGCCACGTCCAGGCCCTGTTCGACTACGTGCCCGGAAGGAGCCTGGAGGAGGAGCTGCCGGTGACAACCTTCAAGGAGGAGGAGCTTCCCCAAGTGGAGGATATCAAGCGATGAGTAAAAGCAAAGATGCGCCGACTGTGGTGGACTTCGGCTTCAAGGAGGAGGTTGCCTCCCAACCGGGGGGGGAGAATCTCAAACGCTGCTTTGCCTGCGGGAGCTGCACCCTCTCCTGTCCGGTCGCCGAGGTCGAGGAGAGCTACAGTCCCCGTCGGATTATTCACATGATCCTCCTGGGGCTGAAGGAGGAGGTTTTGAGCTCCAAGGCCATCTGGTACTGCCTCTCCTGTTACCGCTGTCAGGTACGCTGTCCCCAGGAGGTGAAGTACCCCGAGATCATGCGGGTGCTGCGGAAGCTTGCCGTGGAGCAGGGTTACGTGGAACCGGGATTCGTGCAGGCGGTCCAGGACCTGGACAGGAAGGCCCAGGAGCACCGTCGAAAGCTGCTGAAGAATCTGATTGCCAAGGATGAGGCAAAGCAAAGCGCGGCGAAAGATGCAAAATAACCGAGGACCCGCGGAATTGCGGGGGAGCACTGACGGAGTGAACCGAGCCGATGGATAAACGCGTTCTGGTGATAGGAGGCGGTATCGCCGGGGTTCAGGCCTCACTGGACCTGGCCGAGATGGGTATCCCCGTGACCCTGGTGGAGGAGAAGCCGGCGATCGGCGGCCGCATGTCACAGCTGGACAAAACCTTTCCCACGAATGACTGTTCGACCTGCATCCTCTCTCCCAAGCTCGTCGAGCTGGCCTCCCATCCCCTTGTTACCCTGCGCGCCTACTGCACGGTCGAGCAGGTGAAAAGGACCGCCACGGGGAAAAACGGAAACGGGGCGAACAGCGGCGGTTTCGAGGTTGTTCTCCGGCGAAAGGCCCGCTACGTGGACGAGGACAGATGCACGGCATGCGGCCTGTGCGCGGAGAAATGCCCGGTAAAGATCCCCGATGAGTTCAACCGCGGGATCGTCACCACGAAATGCATCGGCATTCCCTACGCCCAGGCCGTGCCGGCGGTCTTTCGCATCGACGCCGAGCACTGCCTGTACCTGAACAAGGGCAAGTGCGGTAACTGCGCCAAGGTCTGCCCGGCGGAAGCCGTGGATTTCCAACAGACCGACCGTCTGGAAACCGAAACCTTCGATTCCATCATTCTGGCCGTCGGCTGCGAGGAGTACACTCCCCGCATCCGTCCCGAATTCGGCCATGGGATCTACGAAAATGTGATCACCAGCATCGAGTACGAGCGGTTGCTCTCCGCCTCCGGCCCGACCGGCGGGCAGATCCTCCGCCCCTCCGACGGCGGGAAACCTCGGCGCGTGGCCTTCCTTCAGTGCGTGGGCTCCCGGGATCCGGCTGCCGCGGATCGAGGTTACTGCTCCTCCTACTGCTGCATGCAGGCCACCAAGGACGCCATCATCACCAGGGAGCATCTGCCGGAAAGCGAAGCGGCGATCTTCTACATCGACCTGCGGACCTTCGGCAAAGACTTCGACAGGTTCGTTGACAGGGCCAAGGAGGAGTACGGGGTGCGTTACCTCAAGTCCCGGGTTTCCGAGGTCACGGAGGATCCGCAGACGGGAAATCTCTCGATTCACCTTATCGACCCGCAGGGGAGGGTGCAGATCGAAAGCTTCGACCTCGTGGTGCTTTCCGTGGGCATCGGGGTTCCGGCCTCGGTCCGTTCCCTGCTGGCCGGCATGGGGGTGCGGACCGATGCCTACGGTTTCTGCCGGGGCAGGGAGGAGCTGGCCCCGGTGAGCACCAACCAGCCGGGGATCTACGTCTGCGGGACTCTGACAGGGCCCATGGACATCCCGGAGGCGGTGGTTTCCGCCAGCGCTGCGGCTGCTGAAGCCGCCCGTGGATTGCTGGAACGGGGATCGGAGCGGGGTGAGGCCGAATCAGCCGCCGCTGCGGTCAGCCCTCCGCCTGCCGCTTCGGTTGAGGTGGAGGGCGCGCCTCTGCGCATCGGGGTGATCGTCTGCCGCTGCGGCGTGAATATCGCCGCCGTGGTGGATGTGCCGGCGGTGGTCGGGCGGGCAGCGGAGCTTCCCAACGTGGTGTTCAGCCAGGAGATGACCTACGCATGCTCCCAGGACTCGATTCAGATGATCATCGAAAAGATCAGTGAACAGCAGTTGAGCCGCCTGGTCGTAGCTTCCTGCTCGCCCCGTACCCACGAGCACCTGTTCCAAGCCGCCCTGCAGAGGGCCGGGCTGAACAAGTATCTGCTGCAGATGACCAACATCCGGGATCAGTGCTCCTGGGTGCACCAGAACGATCCGAAAGGAGCCACGGAAAAGGCCTTCGACCTGGTGCGCATGGCTGTGGCCCGGGCCCGCTTCCTCCGGCCCATGGAGGAGCTGGAGTCGGAGGTGAACAGCCGCTGCCTGGTGATCGGAGGCGGGCTGGCCGGAATGACCGCCGCCCTGGCCGTGGCGGAAAGCGGTTTTCCCGTATCCCTCGTGGAGAGGGAAGCACAGCTGGGGGGAAATCTGCGGCAGTTGGGCTTCACACTGGATACAGAAAACCTCCCGTCCCTGTTAGACGGACTCACTCGCAGGGTCCGGGAACATCCCCTGATCGATCTGTACCTCGAAAGCACCCTCGATTCGGTGGAAGGATACATCGGGAACTTCCGCAGCACCCTCTCCGGGGACCAGGCCGCGGTCGAGCACGGCACGGTGATCGTGGCCACGGGGGCGGAGGAGCACCGTACCACGAGCTACGGCTACGGAACCGATCCCTATATCGTGACCCAGCGGGAGTTCGAGACCATGCTGCTTCACGACAATCCAGTGCTGGCGCGCCTGAACAGCGTGGTCATGATCCAGTGCGTGGACTCCCGGGAGGGAGAGCACAACTACTGCAGTCGTGTCTGCTGCGGCGAGGCGGTGAAGAACGCCCTGCGCTTCAAACGTGGGTACCCAGGGGCAAACGTGAGTGTGCTGTATCGAGACGTACGCACCTACGGGCTGAACGAGGACCACTACACCGAGGCTCGCAGACAGGGGGTGCTGTTTCTGCGCTACACAGTGGAGCGTAAACCGGAGCTCAGCAAGGAGAACGGAGAGTTTGTAATCACCCTCTATGACGAGATCCTCAGACGAGAGATCGCCGTTGAGGCCCAGCTGCTGGTGTTGAGCGTGGGTATCGATGCTCCGCAGAGCAATCGGCAGATTGCCGGCCTGCTCAAGGTGCCCCTGAACCAGGACGGATTCTTCCTGGAAGCCCATGTGAAGCTCCGCCCGGTGGATTTTGCTACCGACGGGGTGTTCGTCTGCGGACTGGCCCATGGGCCCAAGTACGCCCGGGAATCGGTGACCCAGGCCCTGGCTGCGGCCGGCAGAGCCCTGACCGTGCTCAGCAGGTCTCATATCAGCGCCCATGCGGCCACGGCCCGGGTGAATGATGAACGCTGTACCGGCTGCGGACTGTGCGTGGAGGTCTGTCCCTACGGGGCGATAGAATTGGATCCGGCAGGGGACACCGCCGTTGTCAACGCCCTGCTCTGCAAGGGCTGCGGTTCCTGCGCCGCCACCTGCTTCAGCGGCGCCATCGACGTCAGCGGATTCAGCAACCGCCAGATCATCCGGGAATTCGAGGAGCTGTTGGTACGATGAGCGAAAAAACAGGGGATGTTCGGCAGGCCGGCGAGGCATCAGCCAAGGAGCGAAACCCCAGAAAACTCAAGATCGTGGGTTTTCTCTGCAACTGGTGCTCCTACGCCGGAGCCGATCTGGCCGGGGTGAGCCGCATGCAGTACCCGGAGGAGATCCGCATCATCCGGGTTCCCTGTTCGGGGCGCATTAACCCACTGCTGGTGCTCAAGTGCTTCCAGGAAGGGGCGGACGGGGTGCTGGTCTCGGGGTGCCACCCCGGAGACTGCCACTACCAGGAGGGTAACCTCTACGCCCGCAGGCGTATGCTGGTGCTGCGATCCATGCTCAGCTACTTCGGAATCGACGAGCGGCGGTTCCACATGTCCTGGGTCTCCGCCTCGGAGGGCAAGAAGTGGGCCGACACGGTCCGCAGCCTGGTCGAGGATGTTCGGGCTGCCCAGGCCGAGGCCGAAGCGGGGGTGCCGATGTGGTGAAACAGAGCGGCAAGGCCGCGCAGGATATCGGGAACGACACCGGGAAGACCGCGATGTCCCTGCGGAAAATCGCCACCGAACTGCTCGCCAAGAAGGCCGTTGGTCTGGTGATCGGCTACGGCCGATCCCCGCTTGGGGATGCCGTACCGCTGCTTGTACGCCGGGCGGAGGATGCTCAAGCTCTCCAGTGGAATCAGCACTGTACCTACAACCTGGTGCGCTATCTGACAGACCCGGAGGTGGTGGGCGGTCCTGAAGCGCGCGGCGGCGGCGATGGCTCCGGGGGTGCCAAATCTGATTCCGGCAAGGTTGCCGTCGTGGTCAAGGGCTGTGATCTCAAAGCCCTGCTCGTGCTTCAATCGGAGAACCAGGTGCAGCGGGAGCGGTTGACCGTAATCGGTCTGTCCTGTCCCGGCCTCACGGATGAACAGGGCAGGCCGCTGTCCAAGTGCCGGGACTGTCCGCCGGATGTGCACAATCCCCGGGAGGAGCTCTGCGACCTGGTAGTCGGGGGGCCGGTATCGCGATCCGGTAGTGAGACGGAGGGACAGCAAGCCCGGGACCACGATTTCCGCGACGTGGATGAGATCGAGGCCCTGAGCCCGGCCGAGCGAAGAGTGCTGTGGGACGGGTACTTCGCCCGCTGTCTACGCTGCTACGCCTGCCGCAATGTCTGTCCCCTCTGCTACTGCAAGGAGTGCGTGTTCGATCAGCACGATCCCCGCTGGGTATCCCCGGCCGCCTCTGTGGCCTCGAACCGCAGTTTCCACCTGATCCGGGCCTATCACCTGGCCGGTCGCTGTGTGGACTGCGGGGAGTGCGAGCGGGCCTGCCCCGTGGGAATTCCCCTGCGCCGCATCAACCGTAAGGCGGCGAAGGTGGTGGAGGAGGGTTTTCACTTTCGAGCCGGTCTGGATCCGCAGGCGAAATCTCCGCTGGTGGGTTTCGCCGACGAGGATCCCCAGGAGTTCATCGAATGAAGATCCTGGAACGAAAGGCCCTGGCTGATTTCTTCAACGATTGGCTGGCGGAGGGCGAGCTAATCGCACCGGTGGAGATCGAGGGTAGGCTCTACTTCCGGCAGCTCGACGAAGAGAAGCGGCTGGCCCAGCTGGTCTGGCCGGTCGGTCAGCCGGGGGCCGCTGCCCCAAGCGGCGAGCGCCCGAAGGCTGCCCCCGCCGATACTCTCACTGTCAACTCGATCAAGGAGTTCTTCTTTCCCCGCCGGCAGGAGCTGTACGAACAGAGGCCCGAAGGGATCACCTCGCGGGTTGCCCGTGATGAAAGGCAGAGGTTGCTGCTCTTTGCTCGCCCTTGCGACACCCGGGGATTGACCATACTGGATCGGGTCTTCCTGGGGCAGAGCGAAGACCAGTCCTACAGGCGCGCCCGGCAGATTACCACCATCATCGGGCTGCACTGCCTGAAGCCGGACCGGCATTGCTTCTGTACCTCCCTAGGCGGAGGGCCCTTTGACACCGAGGGTATGGATCTGGCTCTGACGCCCCTGGATGGGGAGCGCTTCGTTGCCCGGGGGATCAGCGAAAAAGGAAAAAAACTGCTCTCATCGCTGTCGGGAAATCAGGCCGGGGATGGGGAACGGAAAAGACTGGAGCAGCTGCGGAAGGCCGCGGAAGCGGCGATCCGACGCCGAATTGAGGTGCCGGATCAGCAAGCCATGGCCAAGCGATTCGATTCTCCGTACTGGGGCGAGGTCTCAAAGACCTGCCTGAGCTGCGGAATCTGCAGCTATCTGTGTCCGACCTGCCACTGCTTCGACATCGTGGATGAGGGCTACCTGCGCGTGCGCTGTTGGGATACCTGCAGCTCCGACACCTTCACCCGCATGGCCGCCGGGCAGAATCCTCGCAAACACAAGTACACCCGTTACCGCCAGCGGATCTATCACAAGTTCAGCTACTTCAAGGAGAACTTCGATACGTACTCCTGCGTGGGTTGCGGCCGCTGCACCCGGCACTGCCCCGTGAAGATCGATATCGCGGAGATCGTCAATGGGATCGCCTCTACTTCGGCCCGCGATCCCGCCGGTAAAGCCGCCGGCTTTGCCGGCGCTGCAACCACCCGCCCTGTGAGGGCCGGGACCAAGTCAACGGATAACGGAGCCAAAAGATGAGGCCGGCTCAGATCTACACACCTTTCGCGACCCGGGTCCGTGAGCTTCGTGTGGAGACGAGGGACGTCAAAACCCTGCGCCTGGAATTCGAAGACGAGCGGGTCGCGGCGACGTTCGCCTTTGAGCCGGGGCAGTTCGTGGAGTTGTCCGTCGCCGGGGAGGGGGAGGCTACCTTCTGCCTGGCCTCCTCTCCCGAGGAGACCGGTTATGTGGAGTGCAGCGTCAAGCGCGTCGGCCTGGTTACAGAGGCGATCCACAGACTCGACCCGGATGCTCTGGTGGGGCTGCGTGGTCCCTACGGCAACAGCTTTCCCCTCCAGCGCATGGAGGGCCGGGATCTGATTTTCGTGGCCGGGGGCATAGGGTTGGCGGCTCTGCGTTCGCTGATCAAGGTGGTTCTGGCCGAGCGGGGGAAGTTCGGCTCGATCCTGATCCTCTACGGCGCCCGCAGCGTGGAGGATCTGGTGTACCGGGAAGAGCTGGAGCAGTGGCGCTCTCTCAAGGGCCTGAAAACCGTGCTGACCGTGGACCCGGGGGGCGAGGGGGCCGGGTGGAAGGGAGAGGTCGGCTTTGTTCCGGCGGTGCTGGAGCGGCTCAAGCCCGGGGGTAAGAACAGCACGGTGGTCACCTGCGGGCCGCCGATCATGATCCGCTACGTCCTGGCGACGCTGGACAAGATGGGTTTCGATCCCCAGGAGGTGATCACCACCCTGGAGATGAAGATGAAGTGCGGCCTGGGACACTGTGGGCGCTGCAACGTGGGGCCGCTGTATGTGTGCAGGGATGGCCCCGTGTTCACCTACGCCCAGATCCGGGAGTTCGTGGAGCAGATCATCTGATGGTTCCTGCACAGAGGCAGTCATTGAAACAGAGGTTTCAATAGGAAGGGAAATCCGGGATTCGAGGAAGACGATGGCGAAACAGCAAGAAACAGAAACAGAAAAGACAAAGAGCAAGATGATTCCCATTTACATCATGGGAAAAGAGTACATGGTTCCCGAAACCGTGACCATCCTCAAGGCCTTCGAGTACTCCGGCTACCGTTTCATCCGGGGCTGCGGCTGCCGCGGCGGCATCTGCGGCGCCTGCGCCACCGTGTACCGCACCGCCGGGGACTACCGCATCAAGGTGGGTCTGGCCTGCCAGACCGTGGTGGAGGAGGGGATGTACCTCACCCAGATCCCCTTCTACCCGGCCAACAAGGCGGAGTACTGCCTGGAGCAGCTGGAACCCACGGTCAACACCCTGATGAAGCTGTACCCGGAAATGACCCGCTGCGTGAGCTGCAACAGCTGCGGCAAGATCTGTCCCCAGGACATCAAGGTCATGGACTACGTGAACGCCGCCATCCGGGGGGACATCAAGAGGGCGGCGGAGCTTTCCTTTGAATGCATCATGTGCGGATTGTGCGCCTCCCGCTGTCCGGCGGAGATCGTGCAGTACTACCTCGGTATTCTCTGCCGGCGCCTGTACTCCCGGCACATCGCCAAGCAGGCGGAGGATCTCAAGGTGCGGGTGGAGGAGATCGAACAGGGAAAGTTCGTCGAGGAGTTCGAACGGCTGAAAAATTCTTCCGAACAGGAGTTGATGAAGCTATACGCGCAGCGGGACATGGAGACCGTTGGCTGAAGATCCGGCTCAAAGGAGAGTCAAGAGATGGCCTATCAGGAGTATATGAAGGACCTGATCAAGAAGGTGGAGGCTTCCAGACAGAGACGCCTGGAGGATTTCCAGGCCGGCAAGCATCACCCCCGTATCCCGGTGGATAAGGTGGAGGCCTTCCTGCGCAAATATCACCCCGATTATATGGAGGGAACCAAGCGATCGGTGGCCGTGGGACCGAACAAGGGGGACATCGTACCCAATGAGGTGGCGGACATCCTGGAAGCCCGCTGTCTTGTGGACCCGGACGCGATCGATCTGGAGCAGGCCTCCGGCTATCAGACCGATGTACTGATCGTGGGCGCGGGCGGGGCAGGTTCCGCCGCGGCGCTGATCGCCCAGGAGCAGGGTTACGACGTGTTGATGGCCACCAAGCTGCGTATCGGGGATGCCAACACCATGATGGCCGAAGGGGGGATCCAGGCGGCCAGCAAACCCCATGACTCGCCTCCCCGTCACTACCTGGACACCATGGGGGGCGGACACTTCTCGAACGATCCCGAGCTGCTGGAGGCGATGACGGCGGACGCACCCGTATCCCTCAGCTGGCTGGAGCGGCTGGGGGTGATGTTCGACAAGGAGCCGGAAGGCACGATGAAGGTCCTGCACGGGGGCGGCACCAGCCGCAGGCGCATGCACTCGGCCGGAGACATGACAGGGGCGGCGATCATGCGGGTGCTGCGGGATGAGGTGCGCAACCGCCCCGCAGGGATTCGGGTGCTGGAGTTCTCCCCGGTAGTCGAGCTGGTGTTGGATGAAAGTGGAGCCTGTGCCGGAGGGATCGTGCTGAATATGGAAACCGGACAGTACCTGGTGGTACGCGCCGGGGCCACGATCATCGCCACCGGGGGCTTCGGGCGCCTGCATCTCCAGGGTTTTCCCACCACCAACCACTACGGCGCCACGGCGGACGGCATCGTCCTGGCCTACCGTGTGGGGGTGCCGTTCCGCTTCATGGGCGCCAGCCAGTTTCACCCCACCGGCGTGATCTTTCCGGAGCAGAACGTGGGCCTGCTCATCACCGAGAAGGTTCGGGGCGCCGGAGCCCAGGTGCTCAACCGGGAGGGGGAGCAGTTCGTGTATCCACTGGAAACCCGGGACGTGGAATCCTCGGCCATCATCCGGGAGTGTCACGAGCGCGGCAAGGGGGTTCCGACTCCCACCGGAAGGGCCGGGGTATGGCTGGACTCGCCCATGCTGGAGATCATCCACGGTCCTGGATTCGTGAAGAGCAACTTTCCGGCCAAATACCGGCAGTTCGAGCGCCACGGCATCGACATTTCCAAGCAGCCGATGCTGGTCTATCCGACCCTGCACTACCAGAACGGAGGCGTGAGGATCGACACCCGCACCGACACCGGGGTTCCCGGGCTGTTCGCCGCCGGGGAGGTCACCGGCGGGGTGCACGGCCGCAACCGTCTGATGGGTAACAGCCTCCTGGACATCGTGGTCTTCGGCCGCCGGGCGGGTATCCGGGTGGCTGAGTACCTGGGAAATGGAGCCGGCGGCGGCGACGCCAGAAAGGGCGGCGGAACGGCTGCCGGCAAGAAGGCGGGAAAAGGCACCGGAAAGCTCACCCTGGAGCACGTACGCCGCTACAACGAGGAGCTGAAGGCGGCGGGCATCGACAATGGACGCACCTCCCCCATGATCCTGCCGGATTACCGCTTCAAGGTGGGGTGATTCGCAGAAGATATCGCCCGGATCCAAGGCCCACCCTTCCAGGGCCACGCACTCTATGGAAAAACTTGCGTCGACAATCGATGCAGGTTAAAATCAGCTCACATCATATTCCAACATCCAAAGAATGGAGGGCGACGATGAGGAAACATCTATTGCTGGCACTGCTGCTGGCCGCAATCCTGCTTCCCGCGGCTGTGAGCGCGCAGGAGGCAGTCCCGGGCTTCAATCTCGGCATCGATCGGGGTATGGCCAGAGCGATCGGCCTGGATCCGAGCTGTACGCCGGTGGCCATGGGCGGACTGTCCCCGCTTGGTTCGGTCCTGCCGGACGACCAGCTGGCGCATTTCGCCAAGGTCATGCGCTGGAAGAGACTGACCATTATCGCGTTGGGGATCAATACCGGTTCGTTACTGGTCGCGGCGATAGAACCGTTTGTCGGAAACATCCTGGGGATTCTTTCCCTCGGATTCTACACGATATCCGCCGGATACATGGCCTTCGGCTACGTCGACCTCATGGGCGCTCAACACCTGACGGCGGAGGAGGAACCGGATCCGCGGCCGGCCTACCTGGCCTCTGTCCTCACCGCCGGTTTCGGCATGGGGGCCTTGACGGCTCTAGGATTCGCCTTCGATTCCGGGTTCGCCGCGGTTCTCGGATTGATCTGTACGGCGGCATCCGGAGTGAGTGGAATCGTTGCGATTATCCGGACCAATCGATACGCGGAGGCGGTCGATTATCAGAGCTACGCTCAGCAGATGGAGAACACGGGATTCCGAAGGCAACTCGCGGCTTCCACAGTTCCGGAAGGGCAGGATGGAGAATCCCGGTTCCGGATGGCGGTGCCTCTGGTTCGCTACAGCTATTGATCGACTGAATCTCGGACTGGTCCGGCCGGCAGCTTCCAGCACCCGCAGCAGGAGGTGGATATCGCCGGAGCTGATCAGAAACACCTGCGGATCCCCGAGAACCCAATTCACGGCGGTTTGGATCGCCTCCTGCTCTGGAAGAGCTCTGCCCTACTTGTACAGATAAACCGCGTCGACGTTCAGATCGGCGAAAAACGCCTTCTTGGCGGCTACGATCGCCACGCTGACCAGCTTACTCGTGTTCAGTTGGCTGGATCGCATGAACTCGGCCTCGAAGTCACTGAAAGGCAGGGTTACGGTGCTCCACTGTTCACTTACGGGGAACTCCTGGGCATAGTAGGACCAGGGAAAGACGGTACGGGTTGTACGCAGGTGCACGTAGTAACCCCGATCCTTGCCGCGGACCCGCAGGGCTATTCCGGTATACTCGGAGGCGTCGAAGGGCCGTTTCTTCTCATCCAGACGCAGGCGCACCTGGATAAAGCCGCCGTTGTTCTCCAGGGACACGTTTCCGCTCAGGTGGAGGAAGTTGTTGCCCTCCTCACTTTCAATCCGAGCGTTCATTTCCGACGCGCCCCCCATCACCTGGTCGGTGAAGCCTTCCCAGCTGGTACCCAGAGAGGAGCGCTGGCCTGAAAAGTCGTCGAGAAGAAGTTGATCGTTCATATCATTCCCCTGGGCGAGTACTGTTGCCTGAAACCCTGCTGCAAGTACGAGGATTGCCAGGATCAGGATTTTCTTCATGTCGATTCTTCCTGCAATTTTTAAATCTTTAGAAAAAATAACCATTTTTCCTGCCGGCGGCCAGCGACGCGGTTTAATCTGCTAACCGGAAGCCTTGGCCCGGAACAGGGTGTAGGTGTAGAAACCGTAGTAGTCCGGCTGATCCAGAATGAACTCCGGAAAAGAGGGATCGGTGATTTGCCGAAACAGGCTGCGATCGGCCGGGCTGAGCTCCTTCTCCGCTGCCAGCCAGCGCATCCGGATCAAGGACAGGAGGGCGTGGCGAAGCGGTTTCTCGAAGGGGGCACAGACGCCCTCGCTAAAGGGCTGGGCCGATACCTCTGAGAAACCCGCCTTTCTCATCCAGCCGGTCAGCCTGAGGAAGTGGTGGGTGGGAGAGGCTCCCACGGTGAAGGGGGCAATTCCCGGTGTGGTGGCATTGAGGGTCGCTTCCAGGCGGGGGTAGCCGGGCAGCAGCTGTTGGCCCGACCAGATCGCGATCGCGAGCAGTCCGACGGGTTTGAGAATGCGGCGTAATCCCCCCAGCAGTTCCAGGGGTCGGCTCAGGGCGTAACAGGCGCAGCTGGCACTCCAAATCCAATCGAACTCCTGTTGCTCGAAGGGCAGCTGGTAGATATCTCCCCGAACCAGGGACACCCGCCGTTTTAGTCCCCACTTGTTTATGTTCCTGCCCGCCTCTGCCACGAACTGCGGCAGGATGTCCAGACCCGTGACATGTCCCTTCGGTCCGACCGCTTCGGCCAGGGGCGGGATCTGCAAACCCACGCCGCAGCCCGCATCCAGCCCGCGGCTTCCCTCGGGAAGACCGATCGCCCGCACAATCCGCCGCACTACCGGATCCTGCAGGGGATCGCTCTGGTAGAGTTCCTTCATGTAGGCGGCAGGATCGGATTCGGACATGCTGCTGCTCCGCGGTACTGTACTTGCTTCAGTTTGCCATGGATACGGTTCGGGATAAAGCAAATGCCGGTAAAAGTGCTGCGCCGGTCGGCGAAAAATGTATAATAAATACCGGAAAATCGTTATCTTATGAGACAAGCGAGAACGTCAACAGCACACATTCACGGAGGACAGATATGAGCTACACACCGGATGAGGCACGCTACCGGAGCATGAAGTACAACCGCTGCGGTGCAAGCGGGCTCAAGCTGCCGGCGGTTTCACTGGGATTGTGGAACAACTTCGGAGGCGATAGCGTTACCGTCAATCACCGGCAAATGATCTGGCGGGCCTTCGATCTGGGAATCACCCACTTCGATCTGGCCAACAACTACGGCCCGCCCCCCGGTTCGGCGGAGAGCAACTTCGGCCGGATCTTGAAAATGGATCTGTCGGCTTACCGGGACGAGCTGATCATCTCCACCAAGGCCGGGTACGACATGTGGCCGGGTCCGTACGGAGAGTGGGGCTCCCGCAAGTATCTGCTGGCAAGTCTGGACCAGAGCCTCAAGCGCATGGGTTTGGAGTACGTGGATATCTTCTACTCCCACCGCTTCGATCCGGATACGCCCCTGGAGGAAACCCTGGGGGCGGTGGCCGCGGCCGTCAAGCAGGGCAAAGCCCTCTACGCGGGGATCTCCTCCTACTCGGCTGCAAAGACCGCTGGATCGAGCAGGGCCTGCTGGATGTTCTGGAAAAGGAGGGGATCGGCTGCATCACCTTCTCTCCCCTGGCCCAGGGCATGCTCACCGACAAGTATCTGAACGGAATCCCCGAGGATTCCAGGGCCGTGAAGGCGGCTCATTACTTTCCCAAGGAATATCTGAGTGAGGAGAATCTGAGCAGGGTTCGGGCGCTGAACGAGATCGCGCGCCGGCGGGGCCAGAGCCTGGCACAGATGGCCCTGGCCTGGTGCCTGCGGGATCCCCGGATCACCACCGTGCTGGCCGGAGCCTCCCGGCCCGAGCAGGTGGAGGAGAACGTCGGGGCTCTCGACAACCTCGAATTCACAGAGCAGGAGCTGGCGGAGATCGACAGATACGCTACCGAGGCCGGTATCAATCGTTGGGCCCGCTCCAGTGAGGCGGGTTAGGGTAGACGATTCACCCTTCCAGTTAGTAGCTTATACCCTACTTTTTTAGTGAGAACGAGGAGACCATCTCTATGAACTATACAGGACCCAAGGTCCGGCTTGCCCGCAGGGTGGGAATCCCCCTTACGCCCAAGGCGGCCAAGGTAATGCACCGCAAGAAGCGGGGGCCCGGCGAGCCGCGATTCCGCTCCCGCAGGCGCCAGATTTCCGACTACGGCAGGCAGCTTCTGGAGAAACAGCGCCTGCGCTACCAGTACAACATTGCGGAGAAGCAGCTGCGCAACACCTTCAAGAAAGCCATGGGCAAGCATGGAAACACCGGAGAGATCCTGTTCGGTATGCTGGAAACCCGCCTGGATGCCTGTGTGCTGCGGGCGGGCCTGGCCAGAACGATATACGCCGCCAGGCAGTACGTCAGCCACGAGCACTTCCAGGTCAACGGCCTCAAGGTCAAGAGCCCCGGCTACCGGCTGAAACCGGGGGATACCCTGCAGGTCAAGGAGCGAAGCCGCAAACTGGCCTGCTTCCGGGAAGCTCTCAGTCAGGCTCTTCCGCCGGTGTATCTGGAGGTATCCAAAGACGAGTTGAAAGCTACCCTGCTGAGCCTGCCCAAGAGGCAGGAGATCCCGGTGGAGTGCGATATCGGGCAGGTTGTGGAGTTCTACTCCCGCTGATTCCGCGGTCCCTCAGCGCTCGGCGGACAGCTGCTCCAGCCGAGAGACAATCACCTTCATCAAGCCATCACAGCGGCCCCGCCGCCCTCCCGGGATCAGGGGAAACAGTTCCCGCACCTTGATCGATTCGCCGATCCCGATTCGGACGCACTTGCCGGGGGGGCTGTAGCGGGAGGAGATGTTTCCGCCCATCAAGCGATTGATCACGTCGTTGAGAGTGAGAGCGTACTCGATCAGGCGGTTCACAGATGCCTCGGGGCTGATGTATTCCGGCTGCACGTATTCCAGCACATCGACAAGCTCGTTGTGGCGCAGGTGCTGATAGGCCTCATCGGCGATGCGATCCATCAGCGCTCGATCCAGCGCAGCGATCTGACCATCCGCCGGTAGGTCGGAGCGGAACAGGTAGTCCCAGCCCCGCTGCCGCACGGTGAGCACACGGGACAGAAGATCCGCTTCGGGTCGGATCTGCATGAAGGTCTCCGGAACCCGCAGGGCGGCCCGGCAGACCCGCTCGATCCTCTTCCGGAGGGATGGCTCCCTCGGACCGGGCTTTTCGATTGTGAAGAATCGTGCGTAGAAGGATTCCATCCGTTCCAGCAGCCCTTCGGTCAGCTCGATCAGCCGTTCGTAGCGGGATGGAGCGGAGGGAGAGGGCAGGCCGGCGTTGATCACGATCCGTTCGATGATCCGGTCAAACAGCAGCTCCGGCTGGTCCCGATACAGATAGTGGCAGGCCACCGGAAGGATGAGGATCTCCTCATCTCTGCCCTGACGCTCAAGATCCTCCAGACACCAGGCGGCCAGACGGGCCGTACCTGCTTCGATCGGGCCTAGCCTGTGGTTGTGGTAGGTGACCTGAGCTTCCGGGGCCAGGCAGATCGGGAAGGAACCGTCAGTCAGGGTTTGGCGGATGGCCCGCATGCTCCGGGCGTCGTACTTCCGGTTCATCACCGGAATGCCGGCGATCCTGGGAAAGAGGAAAGCCGCCCCGCCCCCGGCCCAGTTCAGAACCCCCCGGCCGTAGAGGAAGTGAGCATGCCCTCTGCCTCCCAGTCTTTCTCCCATCCTTCTGGCCGCCGCCGGCAGGCGGCGGCAGAAAAGGCAGGCCATGACCGGGGCGTCGTGCAGCGATGCGTGCCGAAACACCACCAGGACTCTGGCTTTTTTCCCGTAGAACCGTTGAAAAGCACCGATCAGATGCTCGATTCCCGCAGTTTCGATTTTCGATATTCCTTCGACGAATCGCATGTAGGCCGGACAGATCAGGCGCATGAAGGTGTACGCCCACGGGACAAAGCGAGGCTCGATGAACTGCAGCGCCCCTGCGGCTTTGACCCGTTGCTTGCGAAGCATATCGCAGAGTGTATAGTAAGGTGGGTCTGTTTACAACAATCCGCCGGCCTTTATAATAGGGCAAGTAACCAGGAGGAGGAAGAGACGATGGCCCAGCATGTGTGCGAGGTGTGCGGTTATATCCACGACGAGGAAAGGCACGAGGAGCGGTGGGAGGAACTGCCCCCGGGATGGGAATGTCCGGTCTGTGGTACCGGTAAGAACGGGTACCACCTGGTTCAGTCGGAGGGCGCCGGGGTCGATGCCAATCCTGCGGGGGATCAGGGGGACCAGTACCTGGGGGAGTGGCGTCGCTTCGCCGATGAGTTTGAAACAAACATGGCCGCAATCCACTCCATGGCGGAAACCGGCGCTTCCCTTATCGAACCGATGCGTACCCGCAAACCGGTGATTTCCTGGGACGATATCCTGGTAAAAGGAGCGCAGCTGGCACGCTTTCCCCTGGACAAGGATGCAGCGGTAAAGCTGCAGACGATCCTGGGGCCGGCAGCACGGCAGCCCCTGGTCCTGGAAACCCCGGTGTACATCACACACATGTCCTTCGGGGCGCTTTCCAGGGAGGTGAAGATCGCTCTGGCTCGGGGGAGCGCCGCTGTGAAAACGGCGATGTGTTCCGGAGAGGGCGGCATACTAGGGGAATCGATGGAGGCTGCCTACAGGTATATTTTCGAGTATGTGCCCAACAAGTACAGCGTCAACGATGAGAATCTGCGCCGCTGTGACGCCCTGGAAATCAAGTTCGGCCAATCGGTGAAACCCGGAATGGGCGGCCATCTGCCCGGAGCCAAGGTGACTGAGCAGATCGCCGAGGTGCGGGGTTTTCCCCAAGGTGAGGATATCATCAGCCCATCCCGTTTTCCCGAGATCAAAAACAGGGGCGATCTACGCAAACTTGTTGGAGAGCTGAGAGAACGCAGCGACGGTCGGCCGATCGGAATCAAGGTAGCTGCGGGGCATATCGAGAAGGATCTGGAGTTCGCCCTGTTCGCTGAACCGGATTTCATTACGATAGACGGACGGCCCGGGGCCACAGGGGCTGCACCCAAGGTCGTGAAGGATGCAACCTCGGTCCCGACGATCTATGCCCTGCATCGGGCTCGCAAGGTCCTCGATGCTGCGGGTGCCAAGGATGTGTCCCTGGTGATTACCGGGGGTTTGCGGATATCCTCGGATTTCATCAAGGCTCTGGCCATGGGGGCGGATGCGGTGGCCATCGGTACGGCGGCGCTCATGGCTTGCTGCTGCCAGCAGTACCGGGTTTGCAACACCGGGCAGTGCCCGGTGGGCTGCACGACCCAGGATCCGCAGCTGCGCGCACGACTGAACATAGACACCTCGGCCAAGCGGGTGGAGAATTTTCTGAGGGTCTGCACGGAAGAGCTGCGGGATTTCTGCAGGCTGACGGGGCATGGGAATGTTCATGAGTTCAGCGTTGATGACCTGTGCACGACAAACTCGGAAATCTCGGGCCATACCGATATCGAGCACGTGTAAACCGCATAGGCGTCCCGAGCTCACCCTGCGGGAAGAGCGGATCCTGCTGGTCGAACAGATGCTGAACATGTAGAGGGCCCGGGCGCGCAACTCGCTCTCGGAGCCGAATCCGCTACTCTCTGTCTGTGGCCAGACGTTCCAACAAGAGCTCTATATCCACGTACTCCTTGATCATCCGTTTCACCGTGGCAATCTTCTCCGTGTCCTGAGGCCGGATTTTAATGATCAGGCTGTTGATCTTCTGTGCGGTGGTGAAGGTGTCGTCCTTAACCAGGAAGGCGGGGACCCCTACCTGCTGGAGGATCTTGAGCACCGTCTGGTTCGGCCAGATCCCGCAGGTCAGGATTATTCCGCGTACATTGTAGTCCTCCCGGATACCGGGAACATTACAGGAAACCGCAGCCAGGATCAGGTCCTCCCGGTTTCCCGGAGTAACCAGAAGCACATCCCCTTTGAAGAAGTCGAAGGCTTCGTGGGCGGCCATTGCCCCGACCAGGATTTTGCTGACGATCACGTCAAGATTGTCGTCATCCCCGCTGAGCAACTCTCCCCGGATATCCTCCAGCAGCTGGCGCAGGGTGGGACTCGACAAGAGAGGAGAGAAGGGAATCACCCCGAATGTTTCGATTCCGTTTTTCTCGAAACCGAGACGTACCAGCTTGTTGATCTTCTCGTATTTCGACGGGATTACTTTATTGACGATCACCCCGAGGACCTTGACCCCGTATTTATCGAACACCGCTTTGTTGAGCATCACCTCATCTATAGGGCGACCGATTCCGCCGCATGTGACGATCAGAACCGGGGCATCAAGCATCTTGGCCACCGCGGCGTTGCACAGATCTATGACAGAACCCACCCCGGCGTGCCCCGTGCCCTCTATCATCATGAAGCGCTGCTCCGCGCTTTCCCTTTGGTAGGCCTGGCGGATGCGTTCGGTGAGCTTGTGTACGTCTCCTTTGAGTATGTACTCCTCGGTGAAACCCCTGGGAACTGCCACCGGGCTCATGTCGTAGAGGGGACTGCCGATGTGAAACACATCCTTCATCAGGGTTGCGTCCTTGTCGATCTCGCGCTCCCCGATCAGCTTGACCTGCTGTCCCACAGGCTTGATGTAGCCGATCTCGGGATAACACTCGCTGAACGCTTCGAGAAGCCCGAGAGCGGTTGTGGTCTTTCCGTCATTCTGCCGGGTCGCGGCCACATAGATGCGTGTGGGATTGTTCATGCCTTGTAGGGTAGTATACAGCCTGCGGCCTGATCAAGGGAATGTAAATCTGTGATTCTGTATCCAAACGGTTGCCAAGCGCACCCCGGTAATGTAAAAATAGCCTCGCAGCCGTTGTTATGTATCGGTTGCACTCCAATCGCGGCAGGTATCAAAGGATGGATCAAAAAAAACCCGGCGGCATGAAGGCCGCCTACCAAATAGCCTACCAGAAAGCCAGTGAGCAACTGCGCGGGCGAAGCCCGGAGGAGCTTGCCTCTCTATGCGAACGCGCGGGAGCCGTGCTGAACGGATCTGCGATCCGGCTCGCCTTTTTCGGTTCCCGGGTGGAGCTGAGGATGGATGGAGATGATGGCATCGGTGTTGCGCCGGCGGATCTTCCCCTTGTGGAGAAGATCCTCATCCTCCACTACCTATTGGCCCAGGAGCCCAGGCCTGTCAAGGGGCAGTTGGTGGCCTTTAAAAATCTGCCAGGCGGAGCTTTTTACGACCCGACCTATCAGAAGCGGGGGCCCCGGCGTATAGCCCGTCGCTTTGGTGAAAATGTCCCCGAATTCCGCCGGGCCTGCCAAAGTCTCGGCTGGCATGAAGAGCAGATTGGTGATGCCGCCTTTCGGTTCGATATCCTGCCGAAGATCCGGGGGGTGGTGGTGCTTCATGCCCGAGACGAGGAGTTCCCTGCGGAGGCGAACATCCTCTTCGAAGATGATATCGTCAACTTCCTGCGCTTGGAAGATGTAGCGGTGCTGGCCGGTCTGATCGCAACAAGATTGGTCATATCAAGTAACTAGGAGGATTGAAGGTGCACAAAAAAGAGCTGGAGCAGACCCTGGCATTGATCAAGCCGGATGCCTTGAAAAACTCCCTGACCGGGTATGTGCTTTCTCAACTATCCGAGTTTCATACGGACCTGATCTACGCAGGAACCAAGGTGGTTCATGTGACCCGCATGCTCGCCGAGGTCCACTATGAGGAGCATAGAGGCAAGGTCTTCTATCCCTCTCTGATCGAATACATCACCGGCTGCATCCACTATGCCGACAAACCGCATCGTCAGCGGGTGATCGCCATCGTGTATCAGGGCCCCGATGCTGTAAAAAAAGTACGAGATGTTTCCGGACCGACCAATCCCCATATTGCCCGAGAGCAGAAGCCGGGCTGTATCCGCTCCCTGGGAACGATCGTGACCCTGAAGGACGATGAGGGTCGGGAGATCGGAGAACGCATGGACAACCTGATCCACGCCTCGGCTACAGACGAGGAAGCGGAGCGGGAGATCAAGCTCTGGTTCAAGCCGAACGAGATTCCTCCTTTTATGCGGGCTTATTCGACGAGCCGGAGTGAGGAGCTGTACTACTTCAAGGAGAACAGACTGTTCGCCAAATACGAACCGGCAAGCATTTGCGTGGTAGCTCCGGGGGATGTGATGTGGGAATCGGACCTGGAAGCGCTCCGTTTGATCCAACAGGGCAAAAAAGCCCAGTGCAGCCTCCAGTCCGTAGTGGCCAAGTATCTGCTGAACGAGGGTACCGAGGGAAGATAACAGCCGGTTTGGAAAGAAAAG
>Ga0272441_10000881_pt1 | contig 65744 bp, 58 predicted proteins | sample SSMProp6N_FD_193582 | JGI IMG/M metagenome (GOLD analysis project Ga0272441, IMG submission 193582) | Marine sediment archaeal communities from Little Sippewissett salt marsh, Falmouth, MA, United States - SSM-Prop-6N | ecosystem: Environmental > Aquatic > Marine > Wetlands > Sediment ... | reverse complement strand
TTCTCGCTTTTGTTGTAAATATAGGTACTTGTCAAAATACTCTATACTACACGCAGTGAGAAAAAGCCACCACAAAATGCGCTTTTTTTATTTATACCGGTAAGTTATGTCGCCGGATGGACACTACTTAACAAATCAGGATATTGTCTGAAACATGCCACGAAGAGCCGAATAGATGCACCCGGTGCCTTGCATCACATCGTCATTCGATGAATAGAACGCAGAGCGATTCTCGAAGATGACCAAGACCGGGAGGATTTTCTCGAAAGGCTGTCGCGTTTGCTGCAGGAGATGGCTACGCCGCGCTACGCATGGGCTATGATGACCAACCACGTGCTTGCAAGTGACGAGCGCATCCTGGGAAGCAGCGAATTTGTCGAAACAGCGCTGAAACACTCTGGTGAGATGTACGACCGAAGGATGCAGCTACAATCCGCCGGCATCGACCTAACCGCGTTGATCGCTGCCGTTTGCCGTTTCCTTGACATCGATGACAAGGAACTGGCCGGCCCGACAAAACGTCTTGAGATCGCACGTGCTCGCGCTCTGGTCAGTTATACCGCAACGCGGAATCTGTCGATCTCCGGAAGTGAAGTGGCTCGCCGGCTGAATGTAGACCGCTCCGCCATCAGGCGGGCGGCCCAGAGGGTTAGTCGTGATCCGGAATCGATTGCAGCCGCCAAGACGCTTCTGGGACTGCTTGAACTAGAAACAAGTCAACATTGAAATGTCCCTCTACACCTACAACGGGCTGGACGGTGATGTGCGAAAAATGCGCCCGCACACCTGTCAGACCGAGCGTTCGGGTACAAAGATGATATTAAGAACCGATACCATTGGTCATTTCGAAAGACCTACAGATTTAAACATCAGAGCAGCAATTTCATATCCAGGAGAAAATGCCAGGGAAAATGACCTTGTTAAGCTTATGATTGACGAAGACAATTATCTTTGTGTATGGATCGGGAAGAAAGAAATCGGGCACCTCCTTGAACTGAGAACCCGTTCCAATAAGGTCACCTGTAGAAAAAAATTGAGTTCAGCATATGCGATTCAAATCATGATAAAATATCTACATGGCGACGTATCTTGGTTCAATGAATTTTCATGGGACAAATCGATCTCTCAGAAGTTCTTGGAGAATTTACAAATCTTTGCAGAATCGAAGAGCTAACCCGAACAATGGCATGTAGATGGACGGGCTATATCTTGCTGATTTGAAGAGATATGGTCTTTTTCAAGTGCGGTGTTTTTCTCAACGACAAGCTTTCGACTAGCCCGCCACTTATACCCAGCGTTCTACACCAAAATACTGAAGGAGCAAAAAACAAAGTATCATGGCCAAGATAGGACGCAATAGCCCATGCCCATGTGGTAGCGGGAAGAAATACAAGCGTTGTTGTGAGAGAAAAAAGGCTGCGATGAAGCGTCGTGAACTTCCACCTGGACGATTTCGCTATGAATCCGGCAGCTATGGAGGCCCTGGGCGAGGATACATGCCCTCCATTATTTGCTACAAAGAATTAAAGCCAAACTCATGGAAGGAACATTTCTGTCTCGTAAAACCAGATGGCATTTTAAATAATGAAAATACCGCTTCATCAATTGCGGAAAAGCATTTGGCGGCCGCGCAGGCAATCATTGCCACGGGAGGAGGCCCACAAGATTTTGCACTTAAACTGAGGCATGAGGGTTATAAAAATGTTACTGATTTCCGTGTGGTGAATGAATAGAGGAGAAAATGTGTAGAACCAGCCGGGTGGAGGTGACAGCAAGAAACTGGTGGTTTTTCGTAAAGGCTTCTGTTCAGCGCACTACATAGGGTCGCACCTCACCCAGGAACGTTCGCCATGTTAATAAAAAACTGTAGGGATAAAGGGACATTTCTTCGTTTACAAGTGAGCAGGAATCCAGTATCTGAAACGCATGCCCCGCCAAGCCCGCATAGACGCACCCGGTGCCTTGCATCATATCGTCATTCGATGAATAGAACGCAGAGCGATTTTCACAGATGACCAAGACCGGGAGGATTTTCTCGAAAGGCTGTCGCGTCTACTGCAGGAGATGTTTCGCAGTGTTACGCTTGGGCGATGATGTCAAACCACGTGCTTGTAAGTGACGAGCTCATCTTGGGAGGCAGCGAATTTGTCGAAATAGCGCTGAAACGCTCTGGTGAGATGTACGATCGAAGGATGCAGATACAATCCGCCGGCATCAATCTATTCGCGTTGATCGCTGCCGTTTGCCGTTGGCGTGACATCGATGACAAGGAAATCGCCGGTCCGACAAAACGTTTTGAGATCGCACGTGCTCGCGCTCTGGTCAGCTATACCGCCACACGGGACCAGTCGATCTCCGGAAGTGAGGTCGCTCGCCGGCTGAATGTAGACAGTTCCGCCGTCAGCCGAGAGGTCCAGAGGGTTGGTCGTGACCCGGAATTGATTGCAGCCGCCAAGACGTTTCTGGGGCTGTTTGAACTCCAAAAGAGTCAACATTGAAAAAATGTTCCTTTTGAATACATTACAAGAAAGAGCAAGTGGTACTTATCCAATGGCCAGAGTGAAAAAGGACAATGAACGCGAAAATCGTATAGTTGATGAGATTATAGTCGATGCCTATGGTGCTGAAGAGCAGGCAATGGGCTGGTACTATTATCTCGTGCCCATCCGCGGTTTATTAAAGGGCACTGGTATGTTTCCGATTTTTCATGACCCTATTTTTCTGACAAGCCGACATCCAAAAGAAAGCTCAAGGAAAAGAAAGAAGGACAAATATGCTAAAAAGGTGGTGGACAGCGGTGTCCATGATCATACTGACGATCCTGTTGATAACGTCTCCGGCTTCTGCCGCGGAGTCGCCCCAGGCTTTCAGGCAACAAAACGGGCTGATAGCCTATGACCCTCCCGTTTGGTTTTTAGAAGGTTTCTTCATTGCCCGTGAAAAACAGCCGGGTTATGTTTTCGGGTCGGTTCAGGATTTCGTCGGCGCTATTGGCGGCAAGACCGCATGGCTCATAGAGGATCTGGAACTCAAACGTGTGGAACAGGCCGCCGCAGACGGAAAGACCCCCGAGTATTCTTTGTATCTCGAGGCTGTTTCGCCTGAAAGCACGGAATATTGGGTTTTTGTGGTGCTGCCGTATGAAAGCGCACAGGCGTGGTTCGATGCAAGGCGCGCTTATCATGGAAGAAAGGCCGAGGGGTATTACGGTGATACCCGGAAAGGCCTTGAAAGCGCCTATAACCAGGGTTTTAAAGTTAAAGCGGAACTGCGCTTTTTGATAGAAAAAGGAATGACCAGTGTCAAAGTGCCCGAGGACGTGATCATGAATAGAGTCAAATTCCAACCGGTTTTCGACCTTCGCACGGGGCGCCGGCTGACCCCGGCTGCCACGACCCAATAACGCAATCCAAACAGGAGAGGTATTCATCATGTTAAACCATGACAAAAAAAGTGGAGAACCTGATCGCCGCAACTTTCTAAAAAAAGCGGCGGCCATTGGATTGGGGGCCTTGGCGGGCAGCTCATCCTTGTGGCGGCCTCGCCAGGCTTCCGCCCAAATTACCATTCCCAAGGAGTCGATTCCCCGCAGACCCTTCGGACGGTCGGGCACCATGGTCTCCACACTTTCACTGGGGGGAATGTTTGACATTCTGAATAACCGATTGATGCTGGCTAAAGCACTTGAGTGGGGGATCAACTATTGGGACACTGCGGAGGGGTACGGCGGAGGCCGAAGCGAGGAGGGAATCGGTCGTTGGTTTGCCCGCTATCCCGATACCCGCAAGCAGGTTTTCTTGGTAACCAAGCTTTCCCTGAGAAGAGGTACCGATCTTACGCCGCGGTTAGAGGAAAGCCTCAAAAGACTGCACACCGACTACGTGGACCTGCTCTTTGTTCACGGCATCAGCGGCATAAGTGAGATGGAAGCCGGTCTGGAATCTTGGTCACAAGCCATGAAAAAGGCCGGCAAGTTGAGGTTGTTCGGCTTTAGCACCCATTCCAACATGGAAGAGTGCCTCGAGGGGGCGGCCAAACTGTCATGGGTAGACGGCATCATGTTCACCTACAATTACCGCCTGATGCACGAATCCCGCATGAAAGAGGCGGTTGGGGCTTGCTACCGGGCCGGTATCGGTCTGACGGCCATGAAGACCCAAGGCGGCGGTCCGGTGAAAAGCGAGAGCGAGACCGAGATAAAAATGGCGGGTCGTTTTATGCAGAAAGGATTTACCGACAATCAGGCCAAACTCATGGCCGTTTGGGAAGATAGACGGATCGCCAGCATTTGCTCTCAAATGCCCAATCTCACTATAATGGCTGCCAACGCGGCGGCGGCAGCAGATCAAAACCGCCTTTCACAGTCGGATCGCGCCTTGCTATCCCAGTATGCTAATGAAACCTGCGGTGACTATTGCGCTGGATGCGACCGTCTCTGTTCGGAGGCACTTGACCCAAAAGTGCCGATCAATAATATCATGCGTTGCCTCATGTACTTTCACTCCTACCAGGATTACGGGCTTGCGCGATATAGCTTTAAAGACTTGCCGATTGAGACCAGAGCACTCTTGACTCGGTTGGATTTTAGCGAAGCAGAAAAGTCATGCCCCCGCAAATTGCCGATCGGACGATTGGTGCGAGAGGCCGTGACGCTATTTGCCTGACCGAGAGTATGGGATCATGGTCGCTTCGGATAACAGGTTTTCGGATGCACCCTAACAACAGCCAGCGTATAAATGGATATTGGCTTCCGATGCGCGATTGATGATGCCTCGAATCGTACCGGTTGAAATGAGAACCCCCAAAACCGACTGGCAAAAATCCTGTACGGTCTGTCGACTGGCGCCATGCAATTCGGAAGGCTCGGCAATTACCACCGATAATCGGGGGCCGTAGCTACCACCGAATTCAGATCCGAAAATTGGTCTGTCAAAGATGGATATACTTCAGTAAACGCCAAGGTAAGGGTCACGGTAAAAGATAATTGTGCAATTATTTCTGGCCGAGGCCCTAAATATGATTTACTATGAAGAACTTAGGCGCATCAGACAAAATAATTTCAGATTCCTAAAATTAGCTCGGGCTAATGTTCCCTGAACGGCATGCGTGCGAACAGATGTTTCCGGGAGCGCCGACACAAGGTTGGCGCGTTTGCCGTCACAGTTCCGCAAACGCGATATCCAGCGCCTGAATCATGAAATCGACATCCTCCCGTGTGATGCACATCGGGGGCTTGATCCGCAAAACGTTCCCGAAAAATCCACCTTTTCCAATAAGCAACCCCATTTCCTTGGCCTGCTCGAACACTTGTAGGCACGCCTGGGTTGCGGGCGTTTTCGAAACGCGGTCTTCCACCAGCTCAATCCCTGTCATCAGGCCTTTGCCGCGCACATCTCCGATAACCCTATGTTTGGATTGAAGCCATCTGAACCCGTCCAACATGTAATTTCCGATCTCCAGACAACGCCCCTGAAGCTTATCTTTCAGAATTACCTCCAGCACGGCTTTTCCGATGGCACAGGAAACCGGGTTGCCGCCGAAGGTATTAAAATGAATGCGGTCCGTCAGGGATTTTGCGATTTTTGGAGTCGTGACGACTGCGGCCAGGGGCGCACCGTTTCCAATGCTTTTGGCCATCGTCACGATGTCCGGAACAACATTCTGGGTCTCGAATCCCCAGAATTTTTCTCCGGTGCGGCCGAACCCTGTTTGGACCTCGTCCGCGATGCACAGGCCACCCGCGCTTCTGACATGGGCATAGGCATGCTCCAAGTAGCCTTCCGGATAAACGACACTACCGCCTACTCCTTGAATCGATTCCGCGAAAAAGGCCGAAACTCTGCCCGGGGTTGCGTATCGAATAACACTCTGAATATCTTCAGCATATTTGCGGCCCGCCTCTGGATCTTCCATGCCCCAGGGGCCTCGGTACGGGTCGGCAGCCACGGCATGGTGAATACCGAAACTATGGGGATAGTTGTATTTCCAGGTGCTGTGAGCGGTCAGCCCCATGGTACCCGAGCCTCCGCCGTGGTAGGCATTTCTGAGCGCTAGAACATCGTAATTCCCGGTGTAGAGCCGGGCCATTAACATGGCCAGATCGTTGGCTTCCGAACCTGAATTGACGAAATAGACGACACCAAGATCCCCTGGGAGGGTATCTGCCAAAGCCTTTGCGTACTTGGCAATCGTGGGATGATAGTAAATGGTCGTGGTGTGCTGGAGAGTTTCCAGTTGCTCACGGGCTTTCTCTACGACGTAAGGATGGCAGTGCCCGACGCTGATGGTAACGATACCGCCGAAACCATCCAGGTAACGACGGCCGTTTTCATCATAGAGATACTGCATGGAACCCTCGACAATCATTACCGGATTCTTGTAGTATGTCATCAGTGCCGGTGACAGGTAACGATTTCTTAAATCGCGAACCTCGTCTAACGTGGGGCCGCCATAGGAGCGTGGTTGATGATCGTACGGCGGTAACTCGGGGAGGGTACTCGATACGAATGTGTTCATGGTAGACCTCAAAACAGGGCATTTTAAATAATCACCGATAAACCCCCGGCTATGCAGGGGGGACACACAGAGTTTGACAATTACAGGAGAATAAGAAAGCCTCGAGTCAGTGAACCGCTCAATGCTCATCTGAAGGAGGCTTTCAATGAAAGGCAAAAGGAGTTTAAGCCGCAGCGCGAACGATTGCAAGTACCTTTTGTTTGGATTCCGAAATACCGGAAAAGGTTCTATATGGTCACTTGAGAAAACATATGAGCGAAATTTTAAGGAGTTGGCCAGTCACCGGTAGAGCCAAATCCATAATGTTGCGGCTAACCCGCTTATATTACTGCTAAAAAAATTTTTGTTGACAAGCACGAACGATCGTACTATGTTTTTAAACATGACAAGAGGTGAAGACACAAAACAGGCAATTCTTGAAAGCGGTTTGGATTTGGCCAGCCAACTCGGGTTGGAGGCAGTTTCCATCGGTGAACTGGCCAAAAAGACCGATATGTCGAAGAGCGGTCTCTTCGCCCATTTTCAGTCCAAGGAAAACCTGCAAATCGAGATCCTCAAGCATGCTGCCGATTTGTTTGCCGCCGACGTGGTGGTACCGGCTCTTAAAACCAAGGCCGGCACTGGTCGCATCAAGGCGCTCGTGAACAATTGGATTCGATGGACCGACAAGCTTACCGGTGGCTGTATCTTTGTCGCAGCCAGCATTGATTTCAAGGATCGCCCCGGCAAGGTCCGTGACGTGCTGCTGCGTCAGCAGGAAGCCTGGATCGATTGCCTGCGGCGCGTGGCTCAATCGGCCATAGCGAGCGGAGACTTCCACGAAGATGTTGACTGCGATCAATTCGCCTTTGAACTGTATTCGCTTCTGCTCGGATTTCATCTTTATTACAAATTGCTTAATAACAAGGATATTCAGGAACACCAGCGCAAAGCATTGAAGCGGCTGCTGGACAACTACAAACGCTCACCCTAATTCCTCAATAAATCCTTTTTCCGGCGGCATTATAAAAGGAGGGAACGATGTCCAGTCATCATATAAATCGGCGTAATTATAGCACGAACGTTCGTATATTTAATATCAAGCGCAAAGCCGTCGAGAGTCTCATCACAATACTGTGGCACCTGGCGCCGGCCTTCACCCAGCAAAAGATTGCGGATTTGTTTTTTGCGCCTACCCGGCCAAGACTCAGCACAGACCAAAGCCTGATGATTGATCAAGGTCGACCGCTCCAAGCGACCGTGCACGGCAAAACGATCCGTGGATGGCGCTGGGGGCAGGGCCCCGGCATTCTTTTGGCGCACGGATGGAATGGCTGCGGCATTCAGCTGCACGGCTTAATTACACCCCTGGTCCGGGCCGGTTACACGGCCATTGCCTTTGATGCGTTAGGCCACGGCCGATCCGATGGCCACACCAGCAGCTACTTCGAGTACACCGATACGCTTCGGTTGGTCGTCGATCCTGAGACGGGTTTTCGCATCCAAGGGTTTGTCGGCCACTCTTTGGGTGCCGCGGCGTTGGTAAACACCATCGATAAGGAGCATTTGAGCCTGCCGGCAGTTTTGATTGCACCGCCCCTAAGGCTTCGGGAGTTGCTCCACGACATCCTGGGCCAATGGGGTATCCCGGCACCTGTTTACAAAACATTGATTGCTCAATATGAGCAGCGTTTCGGATACAATCTGAATCACGACGACCCCCTGCGTTTGCTTGGCCGCCTCAACGCCCCTGTTCTCATCATACACGACCGGGACGATCGCATTGTTCCTTTCAGAGATTCAAAGGCTGCCGCCAAAAATAACCGTCATGTGCGGCTCCATCTTACCGAAGGGCTGGGGCACAAGGGTGTGCTCACCGACCCGGGTGTCGCAGCGGCCGCACTCGACCATTTGAGTCGGCCGCAGGCCAAAGCACAATAGCTTGGTATGAAACTCATTACCCGATTGATCGCCGCTCGGGTATGGGCAGGGGGTTATCCCGCGAGAAAATTCTTGTCTTGAAAAATATTCCATGCTAAGAGGCTGAACGTTAAAAGCTTAAAACGATGCGGGATGCGGCGACGACGGTCAATGGTGCCGGATTCGGCGCATGGCTTGGGCCATATCGGGAAAGATGCGACGGTAAAGGAGGAGATACACATGCAGCAGGGCAGCAAGTTTTTTACCATTATTGCGGTACTGGTCGTCGGTGTCATGTTGCAAATTATGTTGGTTTTCGCCGACCAGAGAGAGACGCCGGCCAAAACGGCGGTCGCATTCTCCAAGGCCTACTTCGGACTCGACCCTGCGATGGTAAAGTATTTGTGCAGCGCCTTCACCACCAACGAGGAGGGCGACGTGGTGGGCGATTACCTGAGCCGCGTGGCCGACGACGCAAAGGTCGTCGGTTTTGACCGCAATTACATGCGCAGCCGACTCTATTCAGTCCACACCGAGATCATCAGCCAAAACGATACGGAAGTCGAGGTGCGTATCCACGCCGAACGGAAACGGAATATCAATCCCATATTCACCGTTGTCGGTCGCTTGTTTTCCATCGGCGAAACGTACTCTGTTGACGAAACCCTTAAACTCGTCAAAGAAGACGGCCGGTGGAAAGTCTGCGGCAGAGCTTTCTCTCTGTCCGTTTGAGTTCTGCTGCGTTCCCTGCCCTTTGCCGCAAGAGGCCGGGCGGCATTGCAGCACCGGTTTCGGCCGCTCAATTGACGAGCCTGTCGATAACCGCCGGTTTCTTCCATGGTGACTGTATACACCCGGTTGCAAAGACGCGCCCGTCAGATTGTATCCCGATACCCTCCGCCTGATTTTTACACGGATTTTTCCCGCGCTTTCAGCCTCTCCCGCGCTACCTTCGACACCCATCCGACTATCTCGGATCTGCGCTTTTTCGTTACCCAGCGCTTGGAGGATGATTTCGGACACGGTCTTCTGCATGCCACCAAGGTTGCCCTCGATGCCGGCTGCCTGGTGATGGCCGAAGGCGAGCGCATCGGTTATAGCCCGCGATTGATCAAAAGACTCATGGTGGTCGTCCAGAGCGCGGCGCTGTTGCACGACCTCAAACGCAAGGAACCGGACCATGCCGTCCGGGGGGCCTCATTTGCCGCGGTTTTGCTCGGCGGTTATCCCTTTTCGATCGAGGAGCGGGAAGACGTCCGGTTGGCCATCCTCGATCACGAGGCCTTCAAAAAGCGGGTGCCGATCAACAGCCGGCGCGGCGCCCTGGTTTCAGACTGCCTCTACGACGCCGACAAGTTCCGCTGGGGACCGGACAACTTCACCGATACGCTGTGGCATATGGTCTTCTTCCAAAATCCGCCGTTCGAGGATTTCGTGGCGAGTTTTCCCAAAGGACTGCAGAGCCTTTCCAGAATTCGGGAAACCTTTCGTACGGCAACCGGCCGACTCTACGGACCGCGGTTTATCGATATCGGTATTGATGTGGGAGAAGAGCTTTTCGAGGTGATCAAGACCGAGTTTTTGCATCCAACCTGAGGTCCGGTGCCGGCTTTGGTCAACCGATGTGAGTGAATCATCAACCGTGTTTTAAAACTCAAAAGGAAGTTTGACGCCTTATTGGCTTTACAGCTGAACCGCATCTTTCCTCCGCTGATGCGGGATTTCGCTGCGCTCAACTGACGGACCTGCGCTAACCTTGACAATCGCCCTATTTAACACGAAAATAGAATTTCCATGCACCGTGGCGGCCCGAAGGGCCGTGAGCGTTTAGTTAAAATATAGAGTCCATTGGCAAAAACTACGCCAGTGATCTCATTTTGGGATTATTTCAGCGCGCATCCTATTAAATATCCACCCAAACGCTGCTCTGGAATAATGTTTTTAATAGAGGCCACCATGCCACATTGTTTCAGCCGGTCCATTGCCTGTCTCTGCTCAGCCGCCTTGCTGCTTTTGGTCGTCGACGCCTGGGCCGGTGGACCCGAGCGGGCTTTTTCGCCGGGTGAAAGACTGTCGTTTCAAATCAAGTGGGGTCCCATCCCGGCAGGAGAAGCCGTTTTGGAGGTTCTGCCCATGGAAAGGCGAGATGGCACACCCGTCTACCATTTCGCGATGGAAGTCAAGACCAATGCCTTCCTCGATTTATTCTACTATTACCGCAGCCGGATCGACGCCTATGCCGAACTGCCTATGAACCGCTCGCTCCTTTACAAACAAACAACACAAACCGGCCGCAAGATAAAAGACGTCATTGTTGACTTCGACTGGCAGAACAACCTGGCCCATTTCCATCGAACCGAAACATTCTTCCGTCCGAAGCGGAAGACCAACGTCAAGTCGCTCGAGACGCCTCTTTTACCGGGAACATTCGATCCCTTGTCGGCCTTTTACTACACGCGAATGCTGGCCCCGCAGGAGAGAACCCTGGTCACACGTCCGATTTCGGATGGAAAACGAACGCTCCGCGCCAATCTAAAGGTGGTCGGAAGAGAAACCATTACGTTGAACGGGCAATCCTACGACACCTTCCTGGTGGAACCGGACCTTAAGGGCGTCAATCCGGTTTTTGAAAAAGAGGCCGGTGCCACCATCCTGATCTGGGTGTCGGCGGACAACCACCGGATCCCCATCAAACTCAAAAGCAAGGTGCTTATCGGCAGTTTCACGGGTGAGCTGGTCGGTGTAGAGGGCGTTCAGGGTTACGACGACACCGGTATGGCCGGTGGAGGCCGGATCTCAACTGCACCTGCCGCTGCACCGGGCAGTTTCCCGGAATCTTAATCAAAAGGATGGATCACCAATGGAAAAAGCGTTTCAGGATTACTATCCGGATTATTCCAGCCACTGTTACGGCTGCGGGCGGCTCAACAGTGCCGGTCTTCAGATCAAAAGTTACTGGGACGGCGAGGAAACCGTCTGCCGGTTCGATCCTAAACCGTATCACACCGCGATTCCCGGTTTCGTTTACGGCGGCTTGATCGCCTCGTTGATCGACTGCCACTCCACCGGCACCGCCGCTGCAGCGGCCTACCGGGCCGCAGGACGGGCGATGGACACCGATCCGCCGCTGCGATTTCTAACCGCCGCCCTGCACGTCGATTATCTGCGACCCACGCCGATCGACGGTCCGCTGGAGGTGCGAGCGCGGATCAAGGAGATCAAGGGGCGCAAGGTGGTGGTGTCTTCGCAGCTTCTGGCCGGCGGCCAGGTCTGTGCCCGCGGAGAGGTCGTGGCCGTGCAGGTGCCGGAGCATTTAGCGCCAGGTGGGAAGTGACGGGCATCGGGCAATAGAAGATTGTGGCAGTTCCCTAAAGGTAGCCGAAAGACCCCGACTCAAAGAATCATAAAGAATTACTGCCGTCGCTTCTGTCGAAGAACCGGTACAGCGTAGACCGGGAGACGCCGAGTATTTTTGCGGCATCGCGTTTATTGCCACTCGCCATCTCGAGCGCTTCGGTAACCTGCGAATCTGTCAGTTTCAGTTTGCGTTTTCTCTTGTAGGGTTTTTTAAGAGGTTCTGACGGGTTCAAATTCGGGGGTAGATCAGCGGGTGTGATGACATCGGATGTCGTCCTGACGGAAGCGTACTGAAGCACGTTGCGAAGTTCACGCACATTGCCTGGCCAGGAGTAATTCATCAACATATTATCCACTTCGGGCGATATCGTGACCTTTTGTGTCCACGAATTCGTGCTGAACTCCGTTAAAAAATAATCGCAGAGGATGGGGACATCTTCTTTCCGCGCTCGCAGCGGCGGCACCGTTATCGGCATGACGCTCAAGCGATAATACAAATCCTGCCGAAAGCGGCCCTCCCTGGTTTCTATTTCGAGCCGGGTATTGGTTGCACTGATGATGCGGACATCGACGCAGGTCGTGCGGTTGCTGCCGACCGGTTCGAAACACCCGTTTTGCAGAACGCGCAAGAATTTTACCTGAATGGCGGGGCTCAGCTCGCCAACCTCATCCAAGAACAGGGTACCGCCGTTGGCGACGGCAAATCGGCCTTTTTTGGTGCTATCTGCTCCGGTGAAAGCGCCTTTTACGTGCCCAAAGAGTTCTGATTCCAATAAGCCTTCAGGCAGTGCACCACAGTTGACAGGGACAAAATTCTTTTGGGCGCGTTGACTTTCTTTGTGAAGAGCAAGAGCAACTAATTCTTTGCCGGTACCACTCTCACCTTGAATCAGAACGTGGGCATCACTTTGGGCAATTTGCTTGATCGTCTCGAATAACTCTCTCATTATCGCGCTGTCGCCAATAATCCCTCTGTATCCGTCTCTCATTTCTATCGGTGAGACACTATCAATGCTTCTTAGATGCTCAAGAATAATAATGGCAAACCGCTTTTTGGCGAAAATGAATGGAAGAACCCTGACCGACAAGGGTATATCCCTGACCTGACCATTAGCTGAAACGGCAAGGGTTGTGTGTGTTTTTTGTTTTTTGAGATCGAGGTGACGGCCAACTCCCGTACGGCACAAATCTGGCAATCACTGATAAAGCCGCAACTAACGGAACTTTCAATCGCATTGAGGCAACCGAGCGCATAACCGAAAGGCTTGCCGGCGACAGAATCGCCTTTTATGCCGAATACGTCCTGCATCAGCGAGTTCACGGTCAATATCAGCCCCTCGGCGTCGATGACCATCAGTCCGCAGGGGAGCGCATCGAAGATGGTTTTTACAAAGGCGTAATTTGAAACGAGCTCTCTGATGGTAATCATTAAGACACCAGAATGAGTAATGACGGCCTGATAACTGTCTTATTATGTTGGAATATAATCTTTTACGAGCCGTTTGATTCGGTAGGCACAGTCTCTGATAGCACCGTATAAGACGATGCAGTCGTCTTTTTCACATTTTTCCATGCCGCGGTCCGCAATTCGCAGCATGCCCTCGGATAATTCGATTGCTTCTATGACATCTGTTCTTTCCATACGAGAGATTTTCCGATTGAGGTTAATTCATCTAGTTTGGGTCCTGCAGAGCAATTACAATGCCAGAGACCATTTTGGTTAGGTGGCAAATCATAACTTTATAATATCTTTATATTAAAAGAGCGTGACGGGAATCTGCGCGAACCAACGGGTCCCAGGAGGTTTTCAGCCAAAACGGGACACGGCCAGACACAACTGACGCTCCCTAAATAATTTGATAATAATTTTAATTAGTTGATAAAAATTCCGTTCCTGGCCTCCGGAGGCATTATTTGAAACACTGGAACACTTTAATGAGACACTCGATAATTATTGATAATACCGGAATTTCATTATGTCACCCCGGCGGCTCATTTGTGGGCACTACATTGTCCCATGCACTGTCTCTATGTCCCATCATCTAATGCGACGCAAAAAAAACGTCATTCAGCCATAAGAATTTGAAATTAAGTTAAATATTCATTATTATTCCTGCCGCCTGCATTTTTTGCGTCCCTTCAGTCGGAGCAATTCGATGTCTTTCAAATAGTCTGTATTTTCAACCATAAATAAAAAATAATATTATTTTTCAGTTAGTTATTGGCCATTGTCCGAGTTCGGGTATGTTTGGCATTTGTATTGCATAGTATGTTGAAAAAGTTGGTTAAATACCTCAACTGAACGCGTGTTGAGGTTGCCTCTCCGGAAAAATAGGCTTTGCTTTGTTTGAATATGCAAAAGATTAAACGTGGTAAACATTTCAATGGGTTGGCCGAGACAACGTGAAGTTAATGGAAAAATGTGACCGGAATTCTGAATTTCCACCCGCAACCGATCCCCAATAACAGCGGCTGCACCTTCCGGGGATTTACAAATAGGAAAGGCGGTTCGACATGCCACAGCATCGACTGAATTGCTGGGACTTCATGCAATGCGGGAGAGAACCTGACGGTCAAAGGGCCGAAGAACTCGGTGTTTGCCCGGCAGCGGTCGAGGCGTCTTTTGACGGGATCAATTTTGGAAAAAATGCCGGCCGAATCTGTTGGGCGGTTGCCGGTACGTGCTGCGGCGGCAAAGTGCAGGGCACATTCGCCGAAAAAAGAAAATCCTGCGTGACATGCGATTTTTACAAGAATGTTCAGAAACAGGAAGGCAATTCTTCAGCAAAACAAAAACTTCTGAGATTTTTTGCTGAAGATCAGACCGGGGCTATCCTGCTGGATATGGCAAAATGCCGATTCGTGAAAGTCGGAGAGCGAATTGTCGAGCAGGGCGAAATAAGGGACAAGGCCTATATCATTCAGCGGGGCTCTTGTCTCGTCGTCGTCGAGAAGGATGGACAACTGCATCCTGTGGATCATCGCGTGCGGGGAGACATCATCGGCGTCACGTCGATTTTAACCGGGGAACCTCAGAATGCGCACATCGAAGCCGAAACAGACGTGGAGTTATGGACGATAGAGGGATCCGTACTGAACAATATCTCTACAGAGCATCCGGAATTATTTGAATTCTTCACGGAGATCGTCGCCAGCCGGTTTGACACGAAAAGGCCGGTGGCGGACAGGTCAATCGGCAAGTACGTTGCTTCGGATATCATTGGACGAGGCGCCTTCGCCATCGTTTACGGCGGCGTTCATTCAAGCCTGAACATGCCCGTAACCATAAAAATGATGAAACACGATTTGGCCATGAACCCCGAATTTTTGGAGAGTTTTGTAAATGAGGCCAAAATTATCGCTAAGTTGAACCACGAGAACATCGTCCAGGTCTACGACATCGAGGAGCGGTATCGCACGGTATTTATCATCATGGAGCGGCTGACAGGCACGGCGTTAAATGATTTGCTGCGGTCGGTATACAAACTTTCACCCAAGAGGGTCGTCAATTTTCTGATTCAAATCGCCAGGGGACTCCAATATGCCCATCGGCACGGTATCGTGCATCAGGACATAAAGCCGGCCAATATTCTCGTACTTCCGGATGACAAGATTAAAATACTCGATTTCGGCCTGGCCTGTCCCGTTGGTTCCGAAAATTTCTTAACGGGAACCCCTTTTTACATGTCCCCCGAGCAGGTGCAATGTTTCCCGGTCGACCAGCGCTCCGATATCTACAGCCTGGGCCTGGTTGTATACGAAATGCTGACCGGCAGAAAACCTTTCGAAGGAAATGATCACTGGAAGGTCATGGAAATGCGGACCGATCGGGACATTCCGGATCCCGCCGAACTGATACCGGATATGCCTGGGCCCTTGCGCGATTTTATCCGTAAAGCCTGTGCCCGAGACCCGGATAAACGGTTTCGGAACATCGCCGAGGTTTTGGCGTCTATGAAATCTCTTGCCGCCGAATACGGCCTTGCGAACGGTGGACCCTACGAACCCAAACGCAAAATACGGATGTTTTATCTGGTTTACGGGGATGAGGATACAAAAGAGCTCAAGGTGGCCGTGGATGACTTTTACATCAAAATGCAGCGCATCGGCGTTGACCTCAAGGCCGGTGATTTGATTGATCTATAAATCTGAATAAGCAATTTGATCATGCAAACGTTTAAAAAAATCATTCTCGCCTTCAAGTTCAGCTCAGCCTGCCGGTCTGCGCTTGAAAAGGCGATACAGCTTTCAATTTTGAACGATGCGGAGCTCTACATCTTTCATGCGTTGGATTACCGGCTTATTGGGAGGGACCAGCGAGATTCAGATCTCTTCGAGCTCAACCAGCAAATGGAGCAGAAATTTGAAACCGAAATAAAACCGCTTATCGATGATTTCCCAAAATTTAAATTCGGGTCCTCACCGAGTGATCCAGCGCTTGAAATTTGCAAAATCGCCCACCAGATCCAAGCAGACCTGATCCTTTTAGGATGCCATGACGAACCAGAGAAACCAAGACTGGCCCGGCTTGATTACGTGGGAGTGACGATTCTCGAAAAGGCTCCTTGCCCGGTGATGCTGATTCCACCCTAAATCGGTATTTATTTCAGGTTTCGGAGCCATGTCGAAGATTAAAAAACAAAACACTCCGTTTGATTAACAGTCCTTGTTTTAGGTGAAAAATGGAAATCAAGGATCTGTATATGAAAACAGTAGAAATAGATGGAAAAATAATCCATATTTACGATGACGGCAGTATCAGAATCCCGCATGAGGGTGTGCAGCTGTGCCTAGATTTGATTGATATTGAACAATTGTACAGTGAATCTAAGAAGGCCCAGAATAGTGGAGGGCCGGACCAGGAAACAAAACGTAACGTTTGTGCGGATAGTTCTTAAAATACAACACCATTTGTGAAGATTAAAGTCCAAACCATGATTCACCGGATTACAATGCCGCTGGGATTTTGCATTATGTCACCGGGCGGGGTATCGAACAGAAACGGATTTATTATTTGACCCACCCATCATTTCATGATACTAATCACAGTAAGGTGTTTCTTCAGCGCTCTCCTCTGTCTAGGATGGCCCGTATTGTAACCAGGGCGCCTATCTTATTCTTCAAATCTCGACGACTATTCCTGGAATAATGATTTCCCGTATGGGCCAATAGTCACTTTCTGGGGAATCTACCACCTGTCATTACCGTGAATAAACGTAGGGGAACCAACAGACAGACAAACAAATATATCCTGCTTAAAGTGTTTGCCAGTGCATTATGCAAATAGCGGAGAAGACAGCACTGCAAGCGGGCAAGTGGCGCGAGGTGCAATAATGATGACCAAAACAAGAAGGAAATATTCTCGACATTTTGACCGTGTTCCTATTTTGTATGCCGGATACGACTCCAATAGTTATAACAAGGCCGTAATGCACAATAGCTGTTCGGATGGAATGTATTTTGAGTCGGACTCGCCAATTCAACCAACAGGTGATCTTTACATAAAAATCCAGGGTCAACGGCCGGGGAGCGATGTGCCTGAGCAGTACAAGGCTTTTCGGGCCCGAGTGAAATGGAGTCGTCAGGGGACGGCAGATAAGATGCCGTGCTATGGAATTGGCGTTCAATTTACGGCCAAGAGCCATCTCTCATACGGTATCAATAGCACCGATTCTGATTGTCTTTGCGATTTTTGTGAGAATCGATCCTCCAGCAAATTGATCCATCAAACAGAAACCGGGATGCAGTTGTGCCCCGATTGCTTACACCACATGGAGACACTTCCTCGCTCTATCGAAGAAGCTGTGGAACGCTTCTTATTGGGAAACGTTGTTTAACAATCTTTCACAGGGTGTTTCCCGAGTTTTCTTTTACTCTCTCAGGGCGATCTGTAGGCGCATCAGGTCGCCTTTCCTTTTTGGTCCATGAGTCTATTTCAGAATCATCAGATTTAATACCGAAATGAGACAATCCCTAGCTTCTAAAAATACCAGAGTATCGTTATGGTTCCATCCGAAAATCAAAAAAAAAGGAGACATCCTAGATAAGATCAGGAAAAAATTTGTATTCGACTATCATTACTCGGATAGGATGCCCCCCTTCAATTTCTTTTGCTATTATGGCTTGGTTGGTTTCAATACACCATTTTGATCCCGTTTCAGCGGATAGGGTTGTCTGGGTAAAGGTGCCCCGGGGTATTTGAGTACTGATACCCCGTATTTCCAATCTGGGGGGCAAATGGCAATATACCGAGCGTATCCACCTGACCCCCCTTCGGTTTTGGCAAATCCAATCGTAATTAAACTGCCCGCTTCAGGAACTTTATCCAAATTGGTCACACCTTCAGCCTGACAAAAATTATTGTAGGCATGGAACTACCATTTTTCGGGTACCTCAGTCGGTCCGTAAATGTCAAACCCAAATACCAAAAGAAGGTATGTGGCCATCGTCGGAGTTTACGGGGTTATCTTGATCGGGATTGCGGTTGTGGCGCTGGCCCGCAATCCGGATCTCACGCCGCGACAGCTGGTCTTCTTCTGGCTGTTCGCCAACGGCCCCGGGACGGCGCTGCTCCTGGCCTTTATGCGGCGGCGGGTGCGGGCCGTGGGACCGATGGTGTTGGCGTTCATGGTGACGGGCGTTACGGGGGCCGTCCTGGCTATCCAGTTTGTCGGCAGCAGCGCCAAGTTGATGCGCGCCGCGGTTGCCGTCGGCAGTCCGTTGGGGCTCAGTGCCACAGAGCTGTTCGTTCTGCTCCACTTGTTCGGTTTTGTGATTTCCGGGGTCCTTGGCTGGGCTCTGCTGCGCTGGATCGGCCGGCGTTACCGCTTGAAGCGCGCAAGTGACCAGTCCCTGACGTTGGATGCCATGTGGCTGCTGTTCGGTGTCGTGCAATCCATAACCCTGGTCTTCGAAGGCTGGGCCTGGATATTTACCGGGTTTGCAGCATTTGCGGTTTACAAGCTGGCTGTCGGGGTCGGCTTTGCGGGGTTGAGGCGGCAGTCTATGGGTGATACCGGCAGACTATCGCTCTTGCTGCTTCGTGTATTTGCTCTGGGTCGGCGCAGCGAGCGTTTGTTTCATATGCTGTCGAAGCTGTGGCTGCGTGCGGGCAGCATCAATCTCATCGCCGGACCCGATTTGGTGACCGCGACGGTTGAGCCCCACGAATTTTTGGACTTTCTCGGCCGGCGGCTGTCGCGCCGCTTCGTCCGGGATGAAGCAGATTTGCAGTCCCGTCAGTCGCGGATGGACGATAAGCCGGATCCGGACGGACGCCACCGTGTTAACGAATTCTTTTGTCATGCTGACACCTGGCAAATGACAATGACCCAGCTCGCCGTCCAATCCGCGGCGGTTCTCATGGATCTGCGAAGCTTTTCATCTGCCAACCAGAGTTGCCTCTACGAACTGCAGGAACTGCTGGGCGACATTTCACTGGCGCGGATTTTGTTCTTCATCGATGATACGACGGATCGAATTTTTCTGGAGCAGACCCTGCATCGCTTGCGGGCCGGCGTTGACGACAATTCCCCCAACCTGCGATTGCCCTCTCCTGAAGTACGGTTGTTTCGAGTGTCTTTTCAGGCAGCAGAGGATGTGAAGGCGCTGCTGAAACTTCTTATTTTTTCAAATACCAGAAGCCGGTAATGGATAAGGCCTTCAATGTAGCATTTTTGCCGGGCATCCCCGCCCAACAGGGATCTTAGATACGTGTCGCGTTCCATAAAAGGGCCCAAAAATTTTACCAGTAAAGAAATTGCCCTGTCGCGCGGCCGACCGAGGCGCAAATACGGCGTCAGGTTTTGATTCTTTATGAGGCGGAAGCCTTTTTCTTCGGCAAGGGATTTCAGGGCAGTCAAACCCTGTAAGCCCGGCAACAGCCAGTTCCGGCGGTAAATGTCCAGCAGCCGCATTTGCCGGGACGACAGGCTCATCTCATCGCTTAGGCAATCGTCTATGATCGCCATCCGGCCGCCGGGCGGCAACAAGCCCGCTTGAACGGAGAAAAAAATATCGGGATCGGGGCAGTGCGTGAAGGCTTCAATGGAATAGGAAAAGTCGGCCTTGAACCGGTCGGTCGGAAGCCGCAAAAAACTTCCTACTTCGAAATGAATTCGGTTCTTCTGGGCTTTAGGGATGCGTTGCCGGGCGCTGTTGATTTGGAGCGGGCTCAAGCTGATGCCCGTAAAGGATCGAACCCGGGAGAGACGCCGGATGAGATAAAAAATGCTGCCACCCACCCCGCAGCCCAAGTCCAGCACCCGGTTGACGGGGTAGGGGCACCGTTCTATTTCCCGAGCGATTAACTCGTCGGAGTAGTGCATCGCCTCGGCCAAGGATTTGACCTCAGGATGCCACAGGGCGCCATGCAGGTTGAAGGTGCTCTCACCTTTTCCCCACTTGAGGAAGCGTCCGGTGTTATGGTCATAATACTTCCTGACCTGTCGAAGATGGTCTTTTTCGCCCACGTTGTCCACCGCACACCATCACCAGAAACGTTTGACCTGCGACCCGGCCCGAGAAGATTCTATCAAGAGAGGATTGCATGAGATTCCATGAGGCGGGCACACAGGCCATTTGTATTCTCCGGAAACCAGGTGTGTCAACCCTTATGCAGGTGCCGTCTCACCAGTGTTTCCGCTTTTATCCTGCGGCCCTTAAATTACGACCAAGGATCGGAGATGCTTGAAGGCGGGAGGGCGGTGAATTTATTCGCAAGGCGGTATTTTCTAGATTCGGGGTAGACCACCCACAGGTGTACCAGGCCGAGGTCTTCCAGTACCGATTACATCGACAACGATTTCTTGGCGATATTACTTGTTTGACACGTTCAAAGAATTTTATTAGATTATGACCATAATTGTGATCGACTATAATGGAGGTCTTAACCTGGAGACTCTTTCTTTATCCGAAGCAAAAATGAAACTGAGCGAATAATCTATCGTATATCCTCAAAACAAATCATTGACATTGTAGCTGTCGGACCGCGCAAAACCATCTACGAAGAAACCAATAGGATCATTAAAAAAGAAGTAAATCAATCATCATGATCGGCTGGGCCCAAATTGTGCCCGTCAAGGTAAAGACTTTCCCGTTAATCCCAAACGAAACCAAGCGACGCCTTATTTTCGGAATGAAATCAACTACACTGTATCTTCTGGTGATGCTGGCGGTCTCGCTGACGGGCTGCGCCGATCACGAAAAAAAAATGACCTTCTGGATCGGTGGAGCACCCCAGGAGGTCGACTACTGGGAAGCCTTGGTCAACGAGTTCGAGAGAACGTCCGGGATCACCGTCGACCTTATCCGCCAGCCGTCTTCCACCGACCAGCGCAAGCAGGGCCTGGTCATATCACTGGAGGCCGAACAGCCGGACCCGGACGTCTTCTTGATGGATATTGTCTGGCTTCAACAATTTTTCCAATCCGGGTGGCTGCAACCGCTCGACCCATTTTTTGGAACGGACGGATTTTCGATCGCCTCATTCTTCAAGGACGTGGTCGATACGGTCGATCGCTTCGCGGGGCACTATTATGCCCTGCCGGTGTTTCTCGACATCGGATTGCTCTATTACCGAAAGGATCTGCTGAAAAAATACGGCTATTCCGGTCCACCGCGAACCTGGCCGGAATTGCTGCAGCAGGCTTCGGAGGTTCAGGCGGGTGAACGGAGCGACAACCCGGGTTTCAACGGCTTTCTATGGCAGGGAGCTCAATACGAGGGGTTGGTCTGCACCTTCCTGGAGTTTACCGCGTCCAACGGGGGCGGCATCATGCAGGATGGACACGTCCGGTTGAATCGCGGCGCCAATGCCGTGGCCCTGGGATTCATGCAGGATCTGATCCGAAAATACGGCATCTCACCGCTGAACACGTACACCGATATGCGCGAGGAGGAGGTACGCCGCGCGTTTCAGCGTGGCGACGCGCTCTTCGAACGCAACTGGCTTTACGCCTGGAACCTTCACCAGGGTGACGGCTCGGCGGTCAAGGGAAAAATCGGCATGACGGCCCTGCCGCATTTCGGGGAGGGACATCCGGTTGCGGCCCTGGGAGGATGGCACATCGGTATTTCACGCCATTCGGATATGCCGGCCAAGGCCTGGGAACTCGTCCGCTTTATTTTGTCGCACGCCTCGCAGAAGAAGTTGGTCTTGAACCTTGGATGGTACCCGGGCCGAAGCGATATCTACACCGATCCGGATGTGGTGACGAAAATGCCTTATGCCGGGCTGTTGCAGGAAATCTTTTCCCGCGCCGTCACTCGGCCCAATCTACCCTATTACGATCAGGTGTCGGACGTCATTCAGCGGACTGTCAACGGGTGCCTGGCCGGAAAGCAGCCGCCCGCCGAGTCGCTGCGTCGAATGCAATCCGAAATCGACCATATTGCCGGGATATATGCAAAATAGATGAAAGAAAGTAAAGATCGATATCTTCCCAACGAGATCCGAGACGCCTATCTGTTTATATTGCCCATGCTGTTGTTTGCGGTGGTCTTCATTCTGCTTCCAGTTCTCGGCACGCTCGTTACCAGCCTCTTCCGGGAGGTCACGTTTTTACCGTCCCGGTTTTCGGGTCTTGACAACTATCTGCGGCTGACAACCGATCGGCATTTCTGGCAGTCGGTTCGCTTCACGCTTCTCTTTGTTGGTGTTTCCGTTGCGGCCGAACTTTTTTTGGGGGTAATTCTGGCCCTGATCCTCAACGAGTCGATTCCGGGCCGCGGTTTTGTGCGCGTTGCCGTCCTCGTTCCATGGGCCATTCCCATTGCCGTATCGGCCCGCATGTGGGAGCTGATCTTCAACTTCGACTACGGCGTGGTCAACTTCCTTGTCCAACAACTGGGGCTTGCGGGCGCACCGCTAAACTGGCTGGGGTCCGCGACTGGTGCCTTTTGCGCCATTGTTATCAGCGACGTCTGGAAAACCACGCCCTTCATGACCATTATCCTGCTGGCCGGCTTGGCCGCCATACCGCAGGATCTGTACAAGCAGGCCATGGTGGACGGCACCACCTTCCTCCAGCGGTTTTTCTACATCACGCTGCCGCTGTTGCGGCCGGTGCTGGTGGTGGCGCTTCTTTTCCGGACCATCGATGCTGTGCGCATCTTCGATCTGATCTATGTGCTGACCGGAGGCGGACCTGGAGGCGGTACCACCTCCTTGTCGCTGTATGCCTTCAAATATTACACCTCCGGTGACTTCGGCTACGGTTCCGCCATTTCGCTGATCGTTTTTCTCATCGCTGGATTACTGGCCGTGTTCTATGTTCGGTTCACCGGCTTCAGAGAGGCGGTTAAATGAGGGAAGAACAGGTCAAGAAAATTCTCAAATTGACCGGCGTGGCCTTTTTGCTCCTTTTCTGCCTGCTTCCCTTCATGTGGGTGGTGGTGGTCTCCCTGGTCAAAGAACCGGATTTTCTGCTGCCGCAGGTGGCCTTCGATGTCACCTTCGACAACTACAGCGACGTGTTGACCTCCGGTTCGCTCCACCTGTTCGAATATCTTCGCAACAGCCTGGTCGTCTCGGCGGTGGCGGCCCTGGCGGCGACCCTTTTCGCCAGTCTGGCAGCTTATGCCATCACCCGGCTGAAGTTTCCGGGGCGACTCCTGATCCCGCTGGTGTTACTGGCTTTTTCGATGTTTCCCCAAATCAGCATCGTCGGTTACCTCTTTAAGATGATGATCGGCCTGGGGTGGATCAATACTCACGCCGGTCTTATTTTCCCCTACATTACGTTGGGGCTGCCGCTGGCGCTGTGGATCATGCTGAGCTACTTTTCTGAAATTTCAACCGAGTTGGATCGGGCGGCTCTTGTCGACGGTGCCACGCGGATCCAGGTTTTACACAAGATCATTCTGCCGCTGGCTGCCCCCGGGGCGCTGTCGGCAACGCTGCTGGTATTTATCTATTCCTTCAATGAATTTTTGTTTGCCATGATGTTGACAACCGATTACCGCGCGCGGACGATTCCGGTCGGCATCGCCCTTTTCGAAGGCCTGCACGGTCAGATCCCGTGGGGTCACCTCATGGCTGTCGCCGTCATATCCGTTGTGCCGGTCATTCTCCTGGCCGCGGTTTTTCAGCGTAAAATCATCCGGGGTCTTTTACAGGGAGCGATCAAGGGATGAACGCCATCAGCCTCAAACGGATTAAAAAAGACTACGTCAGCCTCAGGCGCGGCAAAGTCGAAGCGCTCAAAGACATCTGCCTGGAAGTCGATCCGGGGTCGTTCTTCGTTCTGCTGGGGCCGAGCGGCTGCGGCAAGTCAACGCTGCTGAACATCATTGCGGGCATAGAGAACCCCACGGCGGGAGACGTGATGATCGGCGACGAGGTGGTGGCCTCCGCTTCGCAGCGAAAATATCTCACGCCCCGCCGGCGGGATGTGGCGATGGTTTTTCAGAGCTACGCCCTTTACCCCCACATGACGGTCTACGACAACATCGCCTTTCCGCTAAAAATTGCCAAGACCGAGCGCGGAGAAATAGGCCGCAGGGTTCGACAGGTCAGCGAAACCCTGGAGATTGCCGACCTGCTGGAGGCCAAGCCGGCCGAATTGAGCGGTGGACAACGACAGCGGGTGGCGCTCGGTCGCGCTATTGTGCGCAAACCCAGCGTGCTGCTGCTGGATGAACCGCTCTCCAACCTGGATGCGCTGCTGCGCATCAGTATGCGGGCAGAACTGAAAAAGATCCAGCGCCGGCTCGAACTGACCACCGTCTTCGTGACCCACGACCAACTCGAGGCCTTGTCTCTCGGCGATCGGGTGGCCGTGTTGAAAGATGGACTTGTGCAGCAGGTCGGCACGCCGCATGACATTTTCAGCGATCCCGCCAACCTGTTCGTGGCGCAATTCATCGGCACTCCGCCCATGAACGTGTTGGACGGCCGCATGCTCGAAAAGGCCCGCAAGCGGTTGCGCAATACCGCCACTCGGCAGGACCCGGGCCGAATTCTGCTCGGCATCAGGCCGGCCCACATCCGCGTCTCCACCGACGGCGAGGGGCTTTTCGACGGCAACATCAGTCTGATTAGCTCGCTCGGCAACGAGAACCTGCTCTACATCGATGTAATGGGTCAGCAAATCCTGGCCTCGGTGACCGATGCCGGCCGCTTTAAAGAGGGCCAGACCGTCCAGATCGATTTTGACGAAACAACCCTCTTTTCGTTTCGAAAGGAAGACGGCGGCAGAATCCGGTGAAAGATTGGTGTCGGAAAGCGAAGCGGATTTTACGGCAAATCAAAATGCCGGCGGATTGAGTTGGTTCATCTGGTTCAGGATCCAGCCGGCGCGGGCCCGCATGTAGGGGGAGGGGCGATCGATGCGCAGCTGCCGGGGATTCGGCAGGGCCGCGGCGAGCAGGGCGGATTGGGTCCGGGTGAGACGGTTGGGGGTTTTTTTGTAGAATGCCTCGCTGGCGGCCGCGATGCCGAAAACACCGCGGCCGAATTCGGCGATGTTCAGGTAGACCTCGAGAATGCGGCGTTTGGGCCAGATCGTTTCGATCAGCACGGTGAAGTAGGCCTCGATCCCCTTGCGCACGAAGCTTTTTCCCGGCCACAGGAACAGGTTCTTGGCCACCTGCTGAGTGATGGTGCTGGCGCCGCGAATTCTTTCACCCTTCTGGCGTTCTTCCCAAGCCTCTACGATCGAGTGCGGATCAAATCCCCAATGGACCGGAAACTTCTGATCTTCCGCCGCTATCACGGCCTGGGAGGCGTGCGGCGAAATGGTGCGCCAGTCCGTCCACCGGTAGCGGGTTGTATAGTCTTTGCTGCCGTTCCAACGGGCCTGAACGGTCTTCTGCAGCATGAAGGCGGTGGTCGGCGGCGGCATCCAACGCAGGACGACGACCGGCAGAACGGTGGCGGCGAGCCCAATGACGACCAGACGTTTTAATATCCTCAACGGTCGGCGGCGTTTTCTTTTACTCCTTCTTCCGCTCCAAGGGTAGAGTGCTCGCAGATCTTTCATATGAAGTCTAAGGGGTCCATTAAGATAAGAACGGATCAAGGTCTATGGGGTGTGAATCCGTAACGAGCATAGATGGCCTGAGCCGCAGAAGAAAGTATGAACTCCAGAAACTTTTGGGCATTTTCAGGATGCGGGGCGGTTTTCAGCCGGCAGACGTAATAATTGATCTGATCCCGCTGATCGAGAGCCGCACCCGGCTGAACCTCATCGATCGGCAGCGCGAGTGACCTGGCGTGATGGATTTCGGTTGCCCAGACCGGCCCGACGTCCGCCGTACCGTCGGCGATCCGCAGCGGGGTTTCCCGGTGGTGGACAACCGTCATCAACGTGGTGCCCGCGGTCCTTTTTTCTTCCATGATGCGATGCACCAGGTGCTCACCGCCGGCCTCACGGTACATGTCCAGGATGTGATGGGCGATGTCCTCGTTGGCGGGATCGGGATGAGAGATGCGAATCTCCGGTCGCCCGAGGTCGGTGACGGCCGCAATGTCGGCGGGATTGCCGGCCGGAACCATCAGCGAGAGCCGGTTGTGAAGGTACAGCCGGTAGTCGTCCGGTTCGATGTGTCCGGCGTCCGACAGCTGTTGCATGGCCTTTTCGCTGACCGCGGAGTAAATGTCCGGTGTCATTCGCAGCAAGCGGTCCTGGAACACCGCCCCGCCGGCGAGGATCTGCTTGAGCGCCATACCGGGCGGCAGCGTTTCGTAGAAGATTTTCCCTATCTCCGGGCTGGCCTCCCGAAAGGCCGAGACGATATCGGCCATGGCCATAAACTGGTTGCCGGCCATAAAAAGGACGAGATCCGCGGTTTCGGCCGCTTCCAAATTGTGCAGATCATCCCCCCGCTCAGTCGGTATCACCGGCCATTTGCTTTCCGGCATCGATTTATTTCTCCCTGTTCTCAAAATAGCGGCGCAGCCGCGTTTCATAAAATCGTGCAACGATTTTATTCGAACCCCGGCTTCAACATCCGGGTGATGTCCTCCGGGAAGGCCATGCAGAGCGTTTCGTTGAAGAGGTTGCGCAGGGCCCCGATGTCCGGAGTTCCCAGGGACTGGTTGAAGAAAGTCCGCGGGGAAAAGAGCAGGTGGAAGCGCGAGAAGCTGTCGGATATCCGACCGGTGAAAAAGTTCATGTTGAAGCTGAAAATCCCCATCTTGTCGTAGGCTTCCATCAGACGGCATAGCCCGACGGCGATGTCGGCAAGGTCCTGATCGCTCAGCCCCAGCGTGCCGTTCACCCCGTCGACCACGGCCAGAACGTCACCGGCCACCCCGAGCGGTGCATAGCTGAGCAGCCAGTCGGTGCGGCCGATGCGGCCCAGGTATCGTTCTCCCGCCTCCCGTTCACGGGCCACGAGATCGTCCCAGTAGTTGGATTGGTTGCGCTCCAGGTAGGTCTTTGCCGCCGTCAGTTCTTCGCGCATCAGGTTGGGGGCCGACGAGGTGGTGAAGACCTGCAGGTGAGCGTGGATCAGGGAACTGCCCGAAGGCGGCATGTAGTTCCAGTTGATTAGATGGTAGACCGATTCGGGGTGGCCCAATGCCTCTATCCGCCGGAAAAAGGCCATTGCCAGCTGAAACGCTTTTGTGATCCGCTGAGGCTCGATTTCCGTCATCGGGAAATAGTGCCTGGACCCCATTGTGGCCACGGCTCCCAGACTGTCATAGGGGGCGATGTTGGGGAATAGCACCATGTCCTCGGCGGTCATGCGCCCCTCGGCGATAATTTCGGGCGGAAAACAGGGCGTCACCTGCATGACCCGTTCGGCGCAGAAAGGGCAGGTCTTTTCGGTGCCGGCGACAATTTTTTCAAAATCGGGCTTTTCCCATTGCAGTTTCATGAAATGGCAGATTCGCGCGGTTCTTCCGGTCAGTGGGTCTTCCCGGATTTCGCTCGGAATCGATCTGCGGGCCATCTCTTTTGCGGGATTGAGCACAACCGTTTCTTTTTTTTGGGCCTTGAATTCCATAATATCTCCCCGGTTTTGAAGGTTCAGGACGAATTTCTGTTCGGTGATCGGCTGCCCCCACTGGCGCACCGCGTGCTCCTGAACGAGGCGAAATCCGATCTCTTCGTACAGCCTGCGGGCGTGGGTCAGCCCCTCGAAGGTCCACAGGAAAATGGAACGATATCCCTTGCGCCGGCAGAAGGCAACCGCTTCTTGTATCAGCGCCCGGCCGATGCCGCTGCCTTGACGGGCCGGCACGACGATGAACCAGCGCAGCCGCGCCCCCTCTGTGTCGGAGAGCTTAGCGTCGATGGCGATGGATCCGGCAAACCGCCCGTCCGAATCGGCCACCCACAGTCCGTCGCGGTCTACCTGAAATTCACTCATGAAGTCGGAGAGTTCAAGGGCGACCTGGGACTCGAAACTCGCATCGAATCCCCAGTGCTCATGGTAATAGACCGCATGGGCTTCCGTAATTCTTCCGATGGTGCCCGGCGTGTAGCCCTGAAAATCGAGCCGACCGGTTGACGTCGGTGACATGAGATCAAATCATCCCTTTGCGGACGGATTCGGGTCAATAGAAAATTTCAGTGTAGACCATCGAGTCCGGGAAGCGATCGTCCACGAGCCAGGTGACATCGCGGATCATTTCTCCGCGGCCGCATAGATAAAAGTCGTAGCGGTCGGGCTCCAATTGTAACGCAAGATAATCGGTGACACGTCCGTGAAACGTCCCCGCCTCAGGCGGATCTTCATCGGACAGACAGACGACGTATCGTCGCGCCTTGGAGCGAAACAGAGAAGCGTAATAACATTCGCCGGCTTGCCGGACGCCATGCAAGAGGGTGAAAGCGCTGACGCTGGAGCGGGCCATGGCGACAAAGGGGGCGACACCGGTGCCGGTGGCGACGAAAACCGGCGGTCGCGCAGACGCCCGAAATACGAAATAACCGTGAGGGCCGTTGAATGTGAAAGCAGTGCCGACAGGGGTCGCGGAGAGCAGCGTCGAAAATCGTCCCGCGGCAACCTGACGGATGCAGAGTACCAGCACGGCTTCATCGGGTGCATTGGCCAGGGAATAATCTCTTTCGAGACCTCCATGGATGAGGCGAATTCTCTGACCGGCCGTGAATTCGAAACCGGAGGGGCGGGAGAAAATCGCTTCAAAGGTATTGTCCGAGAGCCGTCGTCTTTCCAACAGCTTTGTTTCGTATGTGACGTCTTCCAATCACTTTTTCCAGAGGATATCCGCCTCGCCGGCGAGGTGATTGCAGTAGCGGGCAAGCACGAAGAGATAGTCGGAGAGCCGGTTGAGATAGACGAGGACTGCCTGGTAGGCGTCCGGCGTCTGACCGGTCGTCTTGTCTTCGGACAGACCCACCGTATGCCGTTCAGCCCGTCGGCAGACGGTTCTGGCGACGTGGGCCAGGGCGGCAGGCATGCGGCCGCCGGGAAGGATAAACCCTTTTAGCGGCGGCAGGTTTTGATCCATGCGGTCGATGGCCGTTTCCAGGTAAAGGCTCTTTTGTTCGTCGAAGGGTTCGAGGGCCGCGGCCGAGGGAGACCCGGGTGTGGTGGCCAGGCAGGCACCGATATGAAAGAGATCCGATTGAATCTGACGGATTTCGGCGATGCTTTCATGGCTTTCTTCCAACGCGGCGGTGAGCGCGCCGAGGCATGAATTTAGCTCGTCGAGGTCACCGTAAGCCTCGGTGCGGAGGTTATTTTTGGCCACTCTTTCGCCGCTGAACAGACTTGTTTTTCCCCGATCACCACTGCCGGTATAAATTTTCATCACTTCCTATCTTGCGCTTGTTATCGAACTGGTCAGCTGCTTAAGTGCCCAGCATAAAGATAATTCCTCATCTTCGATAGAATGTTTGACCACCTTCGGGCAACAGGCGTTCGGTACTGCTGCCGGCGGTCGCAAGCGGTCAAGGAAGCCGTCTGACCGCGAGCATGGTGATGTCATCGAACTGTTCCGCGCTGCCGATATGCGCTTCGAGGGCTTCGGAAATATTTTTCAGCATTCCTTCCGCTGAATAGCCGCCGGCCTTGAGCAGTCTCAGGAGTCTCTTTTCACCGAAAAATTCGCCCTGGACCATCCGGGCTTCGGTGACCCCGTCGGTGTAGCCGAAAAATATGTCACCCGGCGCCATGGACGTCTGTCGCATCTCCAGGTTCGCATCGGCCTGCACGCCGACTGCCGGTCCGGTCGGGCCGAGGTGAGCTTTTATGGTGCCGGCGTTGTCCAGGATATAGGGCGGGTCGTGTCCGCCGTTGATGTAGCTCAGCTCCCCGGTCGACGGGTTCAGCACCCCGAAGAAAAGAGTGGCGAACATGGCCAGGTCTTCGTGGTTCTTGACGATGTAGGCATTTGTCAGCCGCACGGCCTCAAGGGCCGTACGGTGCGCAAGACGGACGTCAGCAGGTGCTTCCGGTGACGTACTGTTTTCCGGTGATTCGGTTATGTGACAATCGAGGCCCTGCAGGGAGGTTTGGCCGGAGAAGATCCGGATGAGGCTGCGGAAGAGCGCCATGAAAAGCGCCGCACCGACCCCCTTGTCGCAGACATCGGCTATGACCAGTCCCACCGAACCGCCCGGAAGTTCGAAGACATCATAGAAATCTCCCGAAACCTGGCGGGCGGGTTCGATGAAAGCCGCAAACTCCCAGCCTGTCCGCTGCGGCAGCATCGCCGGAAGGAAATTTTTCTGCATTTCCCGGCCGCGCTCCATCTCGGTGTTCAAGGCCTGCGTATAGGCCCTGACCTGTTCCAGGCTCTGCTGTAAGGCGGCCTCGGCCTTGCGGCGTTCGCTGATGGCTTCCGATATCCGCCGGTACATCTGGTTGAAGGCCGCAATCACGTCACCCAGTTCGTCCCGCCGGTGCACCGACGCGGCATAGAAATCCGGGGTCGAGCGATCGTTGCTGATGGCCTCACCGGCCAGCACCAGATCTTTTCTCAGTCGCAAAATCGGGGTGACGACGATCGGCTGCATGGCGCTCCAGGCGCCGACGGTGACGAAAATCGATATGATGAGGATCAGTCCGGCAATGCGCAGAATGAACGCCTCCAGTTCACGCTTTACCGCGGTAGCATCCTGCCGCAGGACGAGAACGTTGGCCTTCTTCAGCTGCGGTTGCCGCCAGGCCATGTCAATGCGGCGGCCATCCGGGCTTTTCGCCTGCTGCACCCCTGCGGCGGTAACTTCGGAAAACGAGATATCGGGAGGCTCTCCGAAGCTGCCGATCCTGTCGCCATCGAGGTCGTAGAGGGTTCCGCCGACGATTTCGGAGCAGCCCTGCAATTGCCTGACCTGGTCGAAAACCTGCGACGCGCCGGCCGTGTCCGGCACCAGGGTCATGAGTACTTCGATCTGGGCCCACGCCACTGAGCGCATCTGCTGAAGAAGCTCCTTTTCCCGCTTCATGGTGGACGGGATCAGGATGATCGTTTCTATCACCACGACGCTCACAAACACGTAAAACACAATTCGCCGCGACAGTCGCGATCGGGTCGGCTTCAGCCACCGCTTTAAAGCATTTATCATTAATTGATCCTTTGGCAACGAGGCCAGGTCCATTGCTGCTCTTTCGTGATCCTTTGAGTATACAAAACCATTCTGTGAGTCAAACCAAAATCCGCCGGTAACTTCCGCGCGGTTTCCGGCAACCCCTGCTTCACCGCACAGCCGTTTTCGGTGAAACTGTACATGGAGCCGGGTGACCGGGTTTTAAAGTGATCAACTGTTTGAGCGCTTTAAAACCCGGTTAACCGGCGTAATCTTTAGGATTCTTATTTTCACCGAGAACTACTGTTCACCGCGGCGTCGCCTTGACTTGCCGTACCCAAAAAATTACAGTGATCCGTCACAACCACGCCGTTGCGGTCGAAAAACGGATGACGGTGAGGCGGTAACGAGTGTCCATCCATAAATGGCCTTTTTTCCACTGGATCCCGCCATGGGCGGGATTATCCGCGGGTTTCCGGCTGCGGCGCACGTACAGTACGCCTCGCCGGAAATCCCGCGGCGGGATGCGGCCTTGCCCAGCGAAAAAAATTCACATTTATGAATTGGACACCAACAGTGCCATTTAATATTCGTAGATGGACACTATAGAATCTTTTGAAGAGAAAACTCAACATTGCTGTTCGTGAACTGGTCGAGTTTGTCTGCCGTTCCGGGGACTTGACGGTTTCATTTTCCGGGGCCCGGCGTGCGGTCGAGGCGATCCGCGCCCATCAAAAGATCCAGAATTCGCGGCCGCAAACCTATCGTCCGGAAGTCTCGATTTCCCTGCAGCATGAGTCCGACGCTATTTTATTGCGCATCAGCGGCCGTATCGACGGGGTTTTCAGCGAAACCGATGCCGGCGGGGCGACCCGCACCGTCATCGACGAGATCAAGACCACCGACCGCGATCTCGATCAACTGGCGGCCGAGCAGAACACCCTGCACTGGGGCCAGGTCAAATGTTACGCCTACATGTTTGCGGTCGAGCAGCAGCTGACGAACATCGACGCACAGCTGACCTATTACCACATCGATTCCGGTGAAACGCGCGAGGTGCGGCGGACATTCACCCTTGATGAGCTGTCCGATTTTTTTCGCGATCTGATCGACCGCTATCTTGGCTGGGCGACGATCCTCATCGACTGGCAGCAGCGGCGCGATGCTGCCATCCGGGCGCTCGCCTTTCCGTTCGCCGGTTATCGGCCGGGACAACGCCCCATGGCGGTGGAGGTCTATCGGACGATCCGCTCCGGCGGACAGCTCATCATCGAGGCGGCAACCGGGATCGGTAAGACCATGGCGGTGGTTTTTCCAGCCGTGAAGGCCCTGGCGGAAGGGCTGACCTTCAAGATATTTTACCTGACGGCCCGGACAACCGCCCGCTCCGCCGCCGAGAAGGCGCTCGCGTATTTGAGCCGCAGCGGCCTGCGTCTCAAATATCTGACGCTGACCGCCAAGGACAAGATCTGCTTCAATCCCGGAAATGAATGCAGCGGAGAGGGCTGTGAATTCGCGCACGGTTACTACGACCGCCTGCGCGAAGCCCTGCCGGAGATTTTCAGCCACGATGCCATGGACCGTCCTTTCATCGAAGAGGCTGGCCGCTCCTACCGTCTGTGCCCGTTCGAGCTGTCCCTCACACTAGCGGTCTACGCCGACTGCATCATCTGCGACTATAACTACGCGTTCGATCCGCGGGTCTACCTGCGGCGATTCTTCCTCGAAGGCGCCGGTGACTATACCTTTTTGATCGACGAGGCCCACAATCTCGTCGATCGTTCCAGGGAGATGTTCTCGGCCGAGATTTTCAAACAGCCCTTCCTGAAACTGCGGCGCGAGGTACATGACACTCTCCCGCGGCTCTATAAAAGCATGGGGCGGGTCAACTCGCAGATGCACCGACTCAAAGAATCGGTCACAGCAGGGACGCCAACATGGTCCGACAAGAGACCGCCGGATGATCTTTATCCTGCTCTGAGGAGATTTTCGCAGTTGGCCGAGGAGTGGCTCGGGCGCAACGAAAAAGCCGTATTCCGCGAGGCGCTGCTCGACCTCTACTTTGCGGTGATCGCCTTCATCCGTGTCTTCGAGGCCTACGATGCGAGTTACGTCACCTGTTACGAGAAACAGGATGCGGACCTTAAGGTCAAACTTTTCTGCGTCGACCCGTCCGGGCAGCTCGGTGATGCTCTCGGCCGGTGTCGGGCAGCGGTTTTTTTCTCCGCCACCATGACGCCGGCGGCCTACTTTAAAAAAATGTTCGGCTGTCAACCGTCGGCCGTACACCGTCATTTTCCGTCGCCGTTTGCGGCTGCAAACCTCGGGCTGTTCATCTTAGACCGGGTTTCGACCTATTTCAAACAGCGTCCCGGTACGGCACCGGTTGTGATTCGGTCTGTCGAGGCCACGATCCGCCGGAAAAAGGGCAATTACCTTCTATTTTTTCCGTCATACGACTACATGCGCCTCGTCTATGAAGGCTTCAGGGAAACGTGTCCCGAGGTGGATACGGTCCTCCAGACGCCCGGCATGCCCGAGACCGACCGCAGCGCTTTTCTGGACCGTTTCTCACGCGACAACCCGGAGACGCTGGTCGGTTTCGCCGTCATGGGCGGCATCTTCGGTGAGGGCATCGACCTCGTCGGGGAGCGGTTAAGCGGGGCGGTGATCGTGGGGGTGGGGCTGCCCGGCATTTCGCTGGAAAAAGAGCTGATCCGCGACTATTACGAGACGGCGCTCGGGGCGGGGTTCGAATTTGCCTACATGTACCCGGGCATCAATCGGGTTCTTCAGGCCGCCGGCCGGGTCATTCGGTCGGAATCCGATCGGGGGGTTGTCCTGCTGATCGATCAACGGTTCGGGACAGTGCGCTACCACGCTCTTTTTCCTTCGGAGTGGCGTCCTGTGGTACCGCGCAGCGATGACGATTTAAAAATCCAACTGGATCGATTTTGGACCAAAACAGGACCCACGTAGGGTAAAAAGGTGTCAGATTAACCCATCTGTTTTCAAAAGCATCGATAGCGTTTTTTTCAGCCCTGCCGGTGTTCATCCAGCTGCTTTTTGAGTTCGGGCAGAATTTCAAAGAGATCGCCTACGGCATAATAGTCGCAGTTGGCCATGATGGCGGCGTTTGCATCGGAGTTGATGGCAATGATCATCTTGGCGGTTTTCATCCCGGCAAAGTGCTGGACGGAGCCGGAAATACCGACGGCGATGTAAACCTTGGGGTTCACCTTCACCCCGGTCTGGCCCACTTGCATGGCATAGGGAACCCAGCCGTTGTCCACGGCTACCCGTGAGGCGCCCACGGAGGCGTTCATTTCTCTGGCGCACTCGAAGAGCATTTTAAAGTTTTCACCGCTTTTCAAACCCCGCCCGCCGGAGATGATGATGTCCGACTCGGCCAGGTACTGGGCGCCGTTTCCGTCGCTGCGAGTTTCGAGCACTTGGTACCCGGTGCCTCGATTCTCCTCGAAGGCGAATTCAATGATATCGGCTTCCGTCGGTGCTTTCTTTGGGGTGACGACATTGGCCCGGATGCCGTAAATGAAATGACGGCCGGTCAGGGCGATGGTGGCGATGGTTTTCCCCGAATACTGAGAGGTCTTCACCCGGTGACCGTCCAGGTCGATTTCGGTGCAGTCCATTATCAGCGGTGCATCCAGTCGGGCGGCGATGCGCGGCAGCAATTCCCGGCCGGCGGGACTGGTGAGGCCGATCAGATTGGTGATCTCAAATTGCTCGATGGCGGCCACTACCGCAGCGGACTGGATGGCGGGATCCCAGCCTTGTTTGCCGGTGCAGATGTTGATGATTCGGGCCACCCCGTAGGCTTCCAGCGACGCTTTGGCCTCGGCGGCCGATGCGTCCACGACCAGGGCGATGAGGTGCCGGTTTTCTCCGCGGGCAGCAGTCGCCATGCCGAAATTGGCCTTCTTGACGCGGCCGTCCTTGAATTCAATGAGCAGTCCGATCGATTGTATGATCAAATTACCTTGGCCTCGTTTTTCAGGATGTCAACAATTTGTGCGGCAATGTCGGCAGCGCTGCCGGTGAGCGCTTTGGGGGCGCGCTGTTCCACGGCAGGCACCAGTTCTTCGATTTCCATACCGGCCGCCGGTTTCTCAATTGCCAGTTCGGCCATGCCGATCTTCCTGACCGATTTTTTGCGAGATTTCATGATGTTCGGAATAGTCGGGTAATTGGGCATGTTCAACCCTTTGCCGGCACCGATGACGCAGGGGGTGGTCATTCGGACGACGTCGATGGTTCCCGCCTCCCGTTCGCTTTCCACCCGTACGCTGCCGTTGTCCACATCCACCTTGACCACGTTGGTGGCAACGGGCAGCCCCAGGTTGGCGGCCAACCGGAATTGGGTCTGCATGCCCTCGTTGTCGATGGATTCCTTGCCGGTGAAGATGATCCACGGTTGGCCGTCGGCCCTGATGGCGGCGGCCAGGGCGCGGGAGGTGAAGATGCTGTCGTGGGACCGTTCGGTCTCGATCAATATGCTGCGGTTCGCTCCCATGGCCATGGCCGAGCGCAGGGTGTTTTCCGCGGCCGGTTTTCCCAGGCACACGGCGACCACTTCGACATCTGCACACGCGGCCTTGATTTTAGCTGCTTCGGTGACGGCGTGCTCGTCGTAGGGGTTCAACAGGAAGGTGATATTTTCGTTGATCCCGTTCTTTCCCTCGACGGTGATGGTGGCCGCCGAATCCGGCACGTGTTTGACGCATACGTAGATGTTCATGGTGTTCATGCCACCTCGTCCTTGATAGATGTAAATGAAAACGGGTCTGCCGCGGCAGACCCGTTTTTATTTAATGGCAACGCACCCCAATATCAATAGCGGATGCCACCGCGTTATCCGTTGACGGAAAAGCTGGAGTCGTAGTTGATCTCACGCTTGCGGGAGAAGAAGCCCACATCCAGGTTGCGGCCGGTGTATTTCATCTTGAACTGGAAGGGCTCCTTGTCGTGGTCCAGACCCTTTTCGCAGGCATCGATCAGTTCAGCCATCATGGCGCCGACCACCGGGGCGTTCTTGTACTGGTTGCCGCTGGTGCCGACGGCCATGTAAAAGCCGCCCAGGTCGGACTTGTCGTAGATCGGGATCCAGTCGTCGGAGCAGTCGTACAGGTCGCAGACACCCTTGGGCTGGTTGGGCACCTTCAGGGTGGGGATGCGGCGTCCCAGGCGATAGCACTGGGCTTTCCACTGTTCTTCGGACAGCTGGTTGTCGCGGCCGTGAGCGCCTCTGCCGGCGTAAAACTCGTCCGGATCCACCCACTCCTGGGGATCACATTCCGGGTCTTCGGAACCGATGAGAAACAGGTTGCCCACTTCCGGTCGATAGTAGCAGCCGATGTCGCCATCGCTCTGATGGTAGCCGTCTTTATGGTAATCATAGTCTTCGGGTGAGGGGCAGTACATGACTTCGTGGCGCAGGGCCTTGGTTTTGATATTGCATCCCTCCCAGACTCCCGGGGCCATCTTGTTGATCTTGAAGGAATGGGGACCGGCACAGTTGACGACAATACGGGCATCGATTTCGGTGCCGTCGGAAAGGGTGATGCCCTGAACCTTGCCTTCGGCGGCGCGGATCTTGACCACCTCGGCGTTGAAGATGAACTCGGCGCCCTTGGCTTCGGCGGCGCGCATGATGTTGTGGGCCGACAGGGCCGGGTCATTGACGTAACCGCCTTCGGGACAGAACAGCCCGCCTTCGAGCATGTTGGTGGGCTCTTCCCAGAAGGCCGAGTCCTCGGGACGTTTCACCGGCCAGAACTCGTGCAGGTCAAGAACCGGCACCATCTTCAGGATTTCTTCATTGGCCAGCTCCTTGTACTGGACCCCCACCGCATCGTAGTGCTTTTTGACGTTTTGCCAATTATGCCCCTTGGATTTGAGCAGGAGGGAACCGACATTCATGAATTTGGCCAGGCCCTTTTCATCCTTGACATGATCCAGGTAGTTTTCCCAGTCCAGCCAGTATTTGAAGCCCTCATAGGCGAAGGCTACACCGTCTTCGGTGGAGTAGTGGGCTCGGACGATGGCACAGGATCCGGACGTTGATCCTTCGCCGGCATCGGACTGCTTGTCGACGTTCAAGGTTTTGTAGCCCATCTTTGACAGCTCGTAAGCGATGGGGGAGCCGATGACACCGGCCCCGATGATAATGGCGTCATACTCTTTGGTCATGATGTCCTCCCTCAAGTCTAATGCGTGAATGGTAGATCAAAGTAAAAATCGATTAACCATTCCGGTAAAGTTTAAAAGCAAAATAAACGCCGGAAATAACCTAAAATCAATTTTTTTAAGTTTTTTACCGCACGATTGTTATCCCTGCAACCCCTGAATCCAGCTGTTAAAGCGATTTTCGCCGGCCGGTCGGAGACCGGATTCGGAGCCGGCTTCCAGCACGGCGTGGACCATGCTGTCGCCATATCCTCGGCTGCAGGTCAACAGGAACCCGCCGCTGCCGTCGGCAGATTTATCCAGGGTGACGATCTGGCAGGGAACGTGGCAAAAGGGGCCCTGCACCAAGAAAGGCGCTTTTTTGCCCGGATCCATGAAGTCCAGGCCGGTCAACTTTTCGGCGATAAAAAACACCCTGGGGCCGAAGAGGGCCATAAAGACCGTCGATTCGGTGACGTCGGTGTAACCCGAAAAATCCGGCATGGCCGGTGCCGAGTCGCCCAAGTTATAAATGGACGCCTGGGTGCGGTTCATGCGGTTGACCAGCGTTTTATCGGCAAAGGTGCACGCGCCCGGGTCTGCCGGAACGGCCAGGCCACAGGGGGTCATCTCGCCGACCTTGTTGCTCTGCAGGTCCCAACGGGTCTTGTGGGCCAGATCCACCAACCAGGGCCCCTGGCCCTCTTCGTCGTATTCCAGTGCCACCGTCCAGTTGTCGCGCACCTCTGTCTTGATGGGACTGACGTTGAGCCGCACCGGGGATTGTCTTTTTATTTCAGCCATGATGGGTACCTCATTTTAATTTTCAGAAAATGATTCTGGGAAGTCCAGAGGGCGGCAGACGTATGTGGTTAACCATCGACGCTCGATAATGCCCCCAAAATCTTTTTCTGGAAAGGTTACATTTTCATCCGTTTGCCTTCGGGATCGTAAAAGGGCATGGGAACGATTCCGGCGTGCAGCCGCACGCCTTTGCACTCATCCTCATAAATCTCCAGCCGGGTGCCGACATCCGCCAGCTGGGATTCCACCAGGGCCATACCCACGGCCTGGCCGGTGGTGAAGCTTTTGCGCATGGTGGCCACGTAGCCGCGCACTTTGTCGTCAACGATCAGGGCGCCGTCACGAGCGGGCCGGTTGTCGTCTTCCATGCGGATGCCGACCAGCTTGAGTCGGCCGACATCTTTTTCGGCCTGGTTCAGGGCCACGGCACCAACGGTCTTGGCATCGGTCTTCTTGCGGTCCCATAGAAAGCCCAATCCCAGATCGATCAGGTTGGTGCGCTGTTCGGATTCGGAGCCGAGAATGACGTGGCCCTTTTCCATGCGCAGCACGTTCTGGGCTTCCACGCCGAAGTTGCGGATATCGAACTCGGCGCCGGCCTCTTTCAGCATGTCCCAGACCGCCTGGGTATAGGAGGAGGGCAAGTGCAGTTCGTAGGAAAGTTCGCCCACGAAGCCCAGGCGCATGGCGCGCGCGGAGATGGTGTCTTTGATGAAAAATTCACGGTACCCGGAGAAGGGAAAGGCCCCGTTGGAAAGGTCGATATCCACGGCTTTGGCCAGAACCTTGCGGGCATTGGGGCCGGAGAGGTTGATCACGCCCATGGCGTCGGTCAGATTGACCAGGGCGAAATCCCAGCCGTCGAAACGGGTGTGGTAACGGATCCATTCCACCGTCTGCCCGGCCCGGGCAGACGAGGTGGTGAAATAGTAGTCGTTTTCACCCAGCTTGACCACCACGCCATCGTCGATGACGCAACCGTCGTCGTTGCACATGGCCGAGTATTTGATGCGGCCCTCCTTGATCTTGCTCATGTCCGACACATAGACCCGCTGCAGGGCTTTGAGGGCGTCGGGTCCGTGGATACGGAACTTGCCCAGGGTCGAGCCGTCCAGGATGCCCACGTTGTTGCGCACGTTGAGGATCTCTTCCTTGCAGTCGACGTCTTCGGAAAAGTAGCGCGCCCGCTGCCAGACGCCGATGTTGCGGAAGATGCCGCCCTCCTTGATCTGAGAGTCGTGCAGCGGAGTGTGCTTGAACATGTGGTGGTTGTAACCGGCATAGGTCGCAATGAAGGTGGGCACCAGCGGCGGGCGCACCGTGGTAGGCACTGGTGTATTGATGGATGCCGTGTACCTGGCTACGAACAGCGGCAGGTTGTGCCCCGGAATGCCGCCCTGGCCCGGGCCGGTGCCGGCCGAGGTAAAGCGTTTGATCAGCTCGGGGACATCGAAGCCCATGTCGACGGCCTGCTTGATGTTTTTGACCGTGGTGTCTTCATCAAAGCAGATGAAGCTCTTGCGTCCCTTGACCGGGGCGGTGACCAGCTTGCAGCCGCGCTCCGGGCCGGGGAGGGTCGCTACGGCCTTTTGGGTTTCGGCAACCGCCGTGCTCATGTCCGCACCGGCAGCAGCGGCCGCCTTGAGGCCGGCCAGGCGACCGGAGGCTTCGATGGAAGCGGGGTTGTTGACGCCGGTGAGTCGGCCGGCGGGGAACATCTTTTCGGGCAGATTTGTCGGCAGGAAGTAGCCGGTGCGGCTGTCGTAGCCCATTTTGGCCCCGGCCAGAATAAAAGGACCGGTCAGCGGCGTAAGTCCGGCGGATGCCACCAGCAGGTCGCAGGGAAGCTGACGCTTGACGGTACCCTCCACGGTGGAGAGGGTGACCTTTTCCACCTGCTGGGAGCCGTGAGCTTCGGCCGCCACCCAGCCTCTGAGGGCCGGGATTTTACGCTCGGCCAGGGCCAGCATCAGCCCGGGATCCTGGCCGTCTTCGCGGATGTCGGCCACACAGTTGATTTTCAGCCCCAGGTCGAACAGGTCGACGGCGGCTTCGAGACCCAGATCATGGCCTACGGAGAAGACCGCCTCGCTGCCCGGCAGCAGGCCGTAGGTACGGGCCAGGCGATGGGCGCAGCCCACCTGCATGACGCCGGGGCGCTCGTTGTGGTCGAAAATCAGGGGGCGCTCGATGCAGCCGGTGGCCACGACGACGCTCTCGGAGCGGATTTCGATGTAGCGCTCGGCGAAGACATCGTCGTCTTTGCCCACCTGGAAGGCGGTGATGAGGTTGTTGTTGTAAGCCCCCACCATCGAGGTGTGCTTGAACACCCGGATGTTGCCGGTCTGTTCCACCTTCGCGGCCAGTTCACGGGCCCGTTCGTAAAGAGGCTTGCCGTCGCTGGTGGTGCTGGCCCGGTAGTCGAAGCATCCGCCCAGATGGGGGCGGGATTCCAGCAGAACCACCCGCAGGCCCGACTCGGCGGCGGACAGGGCGGCGCTCATGCCGGCGGCACCGCCGCCGATGACGGTGACATCGGCATTGATATACATTTCCTCGTACCGGTCCTTCATCTGGTAGTCGGCGGATATGACTCCCAGACCGGCGGCCTTGCGGATCTGCTTCATGGCCACGGGCCACATTGACGCGGGCTTGTGCATGGTCTTGTAGTAAAAACCGGCCGGCATCATCCAGTCCAGCTTGTCGATAAAAGCCAGCCAGTCACGATCCGCCGACCCCTTGACATTCTGCTCTTTGACCACCATTCCGTCCTTGAGCAGCATGTTTTCCGTGCGCACGTTGGGGACGCCGTCGACGGCCATGCAGGTGTTGCTGCACTCGCCATCCAGGCTGTAGAGCCCGCGGGGGCGGTGGTATTTCAAACTGCGTGCAAAGATCCTGACGCCATTGGCGAAAAGGGCCGTTGCAACTGTGTCTCCGGCCACCCCATAGACGGTTTTGCTCCGGTGCTTCAGGGACAGTTTCTCCGAGGGGTCGATCCGGAGGGTGGGCAATTGGTTAAGCCGGTTCATTTGCTCGCCTCCGGTTGTTCCACTTCGCGGTTTTGAGTTGTGTCACGATAGGTGGTGAACCAGGACCCGCATCCATCGCGGTGAAACCACCACTCTTTCTGGACGCCGGCCGTGCACTTGTTCATATGGACGTAGTCACACCAGGCTTGAGGGGTCAGACCCTCTTCCGCCGGTCGCGGTCCCTTGTCTTCTCCCCCATAGCGGAACTCGTAACCGTTGCGCTTGCCGCAGACGGGGCAGGTAAGCGTCAGGGCCATTGTTCAATCTCCTTGGTCGGTATCCATCCATAAACGGCATCTTGCGGCCCAGCTCCGCGTTCTCGAATTTTGGAAATCCTCGACGTAGCGCCGCTACGCCTCCGGTTTCCAAAACCCTGCGGCCTCGATCTGGGCCACAATCTACCCTTTCTGGATGGACACGATTTTATGTTTAGAATTCCTTGTTTCATAACGGCGATCAGTTGTTCGGCGTGTAGCAGACCAGTTCGGCGGTTTCACCCATCAACTGGTGGTTTTCATAGCGACGCAGGTTGAATGGCTTGAGCATGTCCGGGCAACTGCCGGTGGCCATGTAGGCCGACATGTATTTGCCGACGGCGCTGCACGATTTGAAGCCGAAATAGCCCCAGCCGCAGTCCATGTAAAAACCCTCGATGGGGTCGTTGCCGTCCATTATGGGCGCCATGTCCGGGGTCATGTCGGCCAGACCACCCCAGATGCGCATGAATTTAACACCGCGTAGGCAGGGCAGCCAGTCGGACAGGGCCTCGGCCTGGTGTTTGATGTAATGGGCCGTGTTCTGAGTCGTGTAGTTGGGCCACTGGTCCATGTGGGCGCCGGTGGCGATCTCACCCTTCAGGGTCTGGTTGGCATAGCAGTGGTACGCCCCGGAAGAGACCACGTGGTCGAGCAGCGGTTTCAGAGGCTGGGTGACCATGGCCTGGATGGTGAGCACGGCGATGGGCAGTTTGATGCCCAGCATGTGGTAAATCAAGCCGGCACTGTAGCCGCCGGCACTCACCAGCACCCGCGGGGTGCGAATGCGGCCGCGGGAGGTCTGCACGCCGGTGATCTTGCCGTCTTCGGTGTCGATGGCGGTGGCTTCAGTCTGCTGGTGGATGTGCACGCCGTGTTTGGCGCACCCCTTGGCCAGGCCCCAGACCACGGCGTCATGGCGCACGATGCCGCCGGGGGGATGGTACATGGCCCCGTGGATGGGAAAGGTGATATCTTCGGAGATGTTCAATGCCGGAACCATCTCTTTGGCCTGTTTGGCATCGATCAGGTGGCTCTCAACGCCGTGGAACTGGGCCGTGGCGATGGTCATGCGGGCCGCCTTCATGGCCGCTTCGCTGTGCATGAGGTTGAGATTACCGCAGTTGTTGAACATGAGATTGAAGTCCAGCTCTTTGGTGAGCACCGGCCAGAGGTCAAGTGCCTCTTGGTAAAGCGGAACGTTGTACTGCGTCCGCTGGTTGGCCCGCACGATCGCCGTGTTGCGCCCAGCGCCGCCGAATCCGATGAAGCGCTTCTCAATGATGGCCACATCCGTGAGGCCGTGCTCTTTTGCCAGGTAGTAAGCCGTGGCGAGCCCGTGCAGACCACCGCCGATGATCACTGCATCGTAGCTGGACAGCAGTCTGGGTTTGTTGCCCCACAGGGGCTTGGATTTCCGGATTCGTTTCTTGGCAAGATCCAACATGGATTCCCCTTGTTTCGAGAAAATTGAGTTTCGTCCGGTTCTTAATTGACAGTTTTAATTTCATATGAAATATTTTATGTCAACCAGATGGACCGGGTCGTTTCTCTGCTTCATCACAGCCCGCAAATCTATGTCATCGGTTCCCGGCTGTCCTACACGTTTGCCTACTATATGGGGTGGTCCCTCACCAAGGTTCGCGGCGGTATTCAAATCTTCAAAGGAAGCGACAAGACAACTCTGGACTGGTTGACCATATCACCGGCAGATGTGCTGGTGGTTCTCATCGCCGTTTCCCGGTACCCCAATGACTTGATCCGCCTGGCTAAACTGGCGAAACGGTTGGGGCAGCGTCTGGTGGTGCTCACGGACAGTACGGCTTGCCCGATCACCCACGAAGCGGACGAAAGCCTGATTGCGCCTTCCCCTCACATCCCCCTGATTGGCTCCCCGACCGCCTTGTCTTGCCTGATCAATTACCTCGTGATTAAATTGGCCAGCCGCCGTGGCAACGATCTGAAAAAACACCAGGAGAAACTGGAGCAATCCTACTGGGAAAACGATGTGCTCTTCAACATGAAAAAACTGGCATAAATTCAAAAGCGCCATCCTCTTGCTGATTGAAAGTCCACCTGAAGATCTTCTTGTTAAACGCTCATGGGCTTCGGGCCGCCACGGTGCATGAAAATGACGCGCCGGAGCCCGGATGAGCGGTTGCGAAAAGCGGCTGACTGTCTGAGTCGCTTAAGGGGTCTTAGGCCGGACCCTATGCCGATGCCGCTTGGAAGGCACGATCTTCAAGCTCTGCATCCGGATCATTATTTGAGACGGCACTGGTCCGGGCTTAGAGACCCATTGGCGGCGAGTTTCAGCCGTCTTTGGAAACCGTTCATCCGGGCGGAGGTGCCCACCTTTTTACCCGTATTACATACTATTTTCGTACTAAGGAGGAGAAAAAAGCAGAAGCGGATTGAACCCGCTTCATTTTTTATTGACAATAAAATAGCTCCGGTGTTATGGCGTTATTATCCTAATGTGTTAATGAGTTATGAACTGTAGCTTAACAATAAGAAATTATTACAATTGTTTATAATTTTCGACCTGAACGGAAACAGTATTGATGTAACCGTTCACAGGGGTGCAAAGACCGATGCGCTTCAAACCACCTAATTGTACGCGTTTACAGGGTGCCGCAGATGCAAGGCGTCGGGCGCGCAGACGTACTTTTGTACTTCAAGTGCCCGACAACAAAGCAGATGCGGTGCCCTGTGAACGCTTACGAGGAATGCGATGAAATTCGAGGCCATACAGGTTAATTCCGCCCCCGAAGCCCTGGTAGAACAAATAAGGGGACAAATCAGGGCCGGAAAATTAAAACCCGGGGAGAGTCTGCCTTCGCAGCGTGAGTTGGCAAAGATGTTTCGAGTGGGGCTCGGGACCGTTCGGGAAGCGTTTAAAATCCTCGACGTCATGGGGTGTGTGGACATTCTGCGGGGCAAAGGGACGTTTGTTGCCCAAGATCCGTTAAGCGTTCAAAGCGTGGCTCCCACCATTGAAAATGCGCTGGAGGCGGTTTCCCTGGCGGAGCTGATGAAGGCGCGTGAAGTGGTGGAAAGCGGCGCCGCGCGAATAGCGGCGGAAAAGGCCGATACTGAGAGCATCCAGCGGCTTCGGGAGATAACGTCCCGAATGCTATCGGCCGACCTCTCCAGCGACGCATATTACGAAAACGATTTCAGGTTTCACATCGCCGTGGCCGAGGCCTCGGAAAACCAGGCAGTCCTCGAGATCGTCAAACTGCTGGCCGACAAGGCACACCACCATATTAACTTCATGAATGATGCCTTGGGCATCTCCTTGCCCGCGGCCAAGGGAAAGTGCGTCGGCAGTGCCGTCAGAGTTGTCGATTTCATTGCGGACGGAGACGCCGAGCGTGCCGGAGAAGCGATGTGCGAGCATTTAAATACCGTCACCGAAAGTCTCTTGAAGGAGTTTCCGGGAAAGCGATTAAAACGCGGCGTTTTTCAGCAACATATTCAGGGGGGACAATAAAAACGGTACACGAACCCGTAAATAAATATTAAGCCAATAATCAACAAGAGGAGCAGTTTCAAATGGCGTCAAAGCTGGACGACAAAATCCGGGAAACCGGTATGAAATTGTACGATATCGCGGAAAAATCCAAACCGTCCCTGTTCAGAAAAGATTATTGGACCGGCAAAGTCATGGATCTTTCCATGAAGAACGAAGCCTTCAAACAGGAGATGTTTCGATTCGTGGATGTGTTTCCTTATTTAACCAATCCCGAATCGGTGGCACGGCACATCCAGGAGTATTTCTGCAGGCCGGACCAGGATTTTCCGAAAACGATGCGCTGGGGGTTGTCCAAAGTCAAACCCGACTCGATCGCCGCCAAAATGGCGGCCAAGAGCATCGGGAAAAATATCAGCACCATGGGCAAGCAGTTCATCACGGGCGAGACCATCGATGAAGCCGCCAAAGTAATGCTCAAGGGCCGCCAAAAAGACGGGGTTGCATGGACCGTCAAAATCCTCAAGGAGGCGGTTACGTCAACACGGGAGGAAGAGGAGTTTCTGGAAAAACAGATCGAACTGTTGGAGCGCTACAGCGAAATCGTCAAAGAGTGGCCCGCCCTGGGAACCGGTGAAAAAGGCGGTCCGGACTGGGGCGTCAGCCCCCAGGTCAATATCTCGCTGATGGCCTCCTGCCTCTATTCCCAGTATCTGCCTAAAAGCTGTGCCATGGACTATGCTATCGACCGGGCCAAGGAACGGCTGCGGCCGATCTACCGCAAGGCCCTTGAATTAAACGCTTACGTGCTGATGGACATGGAGCACCTGCCGGCGCGGAGGTTTACCCTGGAATTGTTCAAGAGCATCAACGACGAGCCCGAGTTTCGTGACTGGCCTCACAAGGGCATCGCTTACCAGGCGTACATGAAGGATGCCGAACCGTTGCTAGCCGAACTATTGGATTGGGCCAAAAAAGGCGGCCACAACTTCGGCATGCGCCTGATCAAGGGCGCTTTCTGGGACGAAGAGGTGGTGCTGGCCAACCTCTACAACTACCCGATTCCGGTGTTTACAAACAAACACGCAACCGATGGCAGCTACGAGAGATGCGCCCGCACGGTGCTAAAAAACCACCGCTACATTCAGCTCAAATGTGCCTCCCACAACATCCGCACCGTCGCTTACGTCATCGAATGCGCCAGGGAGCTTAACGTCCCCGAGGGCCGACTGGAATTTCAAATGCTCCACGGCATGGCCGAGAACCTGCGGGAGGCATGGAAGAAACACAACCTGCGGCTGCGCCTCTACTCGCCGGTGGGAGAAATTGTGCCCGGCATGGCCTACCTGGTGCGCCGTCTGCTGGAAAACACCTCCAGCGAATCGTTTTTAAGACAGAGTTTCGCAAACGGTGCAGCAAGAGAAGAGATGCTGAGAGACCCGGCGATCCTTGCAAATGAGAACCCGCAGCCAGAGAAAGATAACGAAGCCGCATCGGAATACGGCGAAAAGGGTCCTTTTTCCAACGAGCCGCCTGTCGAATGGGACATTCCGACGCACGCCGCTTTCGCCGCCGCACTTGAAAATAAAAAGGCGTCTTTTCCCCGGCAAGTACTCCCGGTTGTTAACGGAGCCCCGATAGCCGGCGGAAAGAAAATGCTTTCCCGCGACCCCAACGAGCCCGAAAGAGTCGTGGCCGAAGTTGTTTGCGCGGACACCGAAACGGTCGAAAAGGCGGTCGCCGCCGCTAAAACGGCTTTTCTGGACTGGTCCGTCACCCCCGCCGAAAAGCGGGCGGACTGCCTTTTCAAAGCGGCGGAGCGGGTGCGCGCCAAACGCCACGATCTGGCCGCTCTGCTCGTCTATGAAGCGGGCAAAAACTGGAACGAAGCCCAGGCCGATATTTGCGAAGCGGTGGATTTTCTCGAATTTTACGGCCGCGAAATGATTCGGTTAAACCAACCGCGCGTGGCCTCCGAGCTGCCGGGGGAATCCAGTCGCCTCGGATACATTCCGCGCGGCGTCGGAGTTGTTATCGCGCCATGGAATTTCCCCTTGCCCATCTCCATCGGCATGACCTCGGCGGCCATCGTCACCGGCAACACCGTCGTGTACAAACCGGCGTCACAGACGCCGGCGATCGGGCAGGCGGTATACGATATTTTCAACAGCGTGGACTTGCCTAAAGGCGTGCTCAATTTCGTTCCCGGACCGGGCGGAGAAATCGGAGACGCCCTGGTCACCCGCAAGGACGTGGCCTTTACCGTATTCACCGGAAGCAAGGAAGTGGGTCTCGGCATCATCGAAAAATCCGGGCGCACGCCCGAAGGCGCTCAGCATGTGAAAAACGTCATCGCCGAGATGGGCGGAAAAAACGCCATCATTATCGACAGCGACGCCGATTTCGACGCAGCCGTGTGGCCCGTCATCCAGTCGGCCTTCGGTTACATGGGCCAGAAATGCTCGGCCGCCTCGAGATTGATTGTTTTGGAAGAGAATTACGATAAGTTCGTCTCAAAATTTAAAAACGCGGTGGAGACGCTGATATGCGGTCCCGCCGAGGACTCGCGCAGCGACATCGGGGCCGTTATTGACGCCGGAGCCAAAGAGAAGATCGAAAAGTACATCGAAATCGGTCACAGCGAAGGCAAGCTGCTGACCAGGGGCGCCGCGGCCGAAGGACCCGGACATTTTGTTCCTCCCACCGTGTTCACCGATATTACCCCTGACAGTCGGCTGGCCCAGGAGGAAATTTTCGGTCCCGTCGTGTGCATCATCAAGGTAAAGGATTTCGAGAAAGCCCTCCAAGTGGCAAACGGCACTCAGTACGCCCTTACCGGCGGCCTGTTCTCGCGCAGCCCGGCCAATATCGAGCGCGCCTGCAGGGAATTTATGGTGGGAAGCCTCTACATCAACCGGGGAACCACCGGCGCCATGATGAAACGCCACCCGTTCGGCGGTTTCAAAATGTCCGGCGTCGGATCCAAGGCCATGGGACAGGATTATCTGCCTCAGTTCATGTACACCCGCACGATCGTGGAAAATACGTTTAGAAGCGGGTTTGCGCCGATGAAAGATGACCCGTCCGCAAAATAAAAAAGACATGGAATTAAAAGCGATACACGAAAACTGTTCCGGCTGCTGCACCTGCCGGCTGGCCTGCGCCCTGGAAAACCACCGGGAAGTAAACCCCGGCCTGGCGGTATTGCGCATCGAGGGACGATTCCCCGTGCCGGGAGATTACCGGATACACCTGTGCGACCAGTGCGGGGCATGCGCGGAGGTCTGCCCGGTCGAGGCGATTGGTGAGGATGAAGCCGGCGTCTACCGGATTGACGAAGACATTTGCACGAGTTGCATGCTTTGCGTGGACGCCTGCCCGTACGACGTCATTGTCGAAAACAAGCGTACATCCATGCCGATCAAATGCACCAATTGCGGGGCATGCGCCGACGTCTGCCCGAGGGATGCCATTGTCACCGTGTAAGGGTCACGGTAAGAAATAATTCCACACGATTGCGCCGGATTATGGTTTGTCTACAAGGCACATCCACCTGCGCATATCGGGATATGTGGGGTGGATGTAACACAGTAGACGGGCCATAAGACAAGCAAGAGGTGGAATTATTTTTTGCCGGGGCCCTAAGTCAATATTGAGGAGAATAAAATGACCTTGTATGGATACGCCGGTGCAATTTTACGAATCGATTTAAACCGGTCGTGCATACAAAAAGAGCCGCTTCCCGCCGATATGGCCGAAAAATATATCGGCGGGAGAGGGTTTGTCGCAAGAATGCTTTTTGACGAGATTGCTCCGGGCGTCGACCCGGACAGTGAGGATAACAGGTTCATCGCCGCCGTCGGTCCCCTCACCGGCCATTTTCTTCCGGCGAGCGGGAAAACCCATTTCGGCGCGAAATCACCCGCGACCGGCGGTTACGCCGACAGCAACATGGGAGGGCATTTCGGCCCCGCGATGAAATACGCGGGCTATGATGTCCTGGTGCTGACGGGCAAGGCCGCCGAACCCAGCTACCTTTTTATCGAGGACGACCACGTGGAAATTCGCCCGGCGGGAAAATATTGGGGCCAGGGATCGCTGACAACCGAACGAATGTTAAAAGACGATCTCGGAGAGGATTTCCAGATACTCACCATCGGGCCGGCCGGAGAGCGAAAAGTCAGATTTGCGTGTATCTCGCACGACTTCGGACGCCAGGCGGGCCGAACCGGCATCGGTCTTGTCCTCGGCGCCAAAAATATAAAAGCGATCGCGGTCAAGGGAACCGGAAGCCTGCCTGTTTTCGACCTTGAGGGCGCTTACGCCAAGGGAAAGGAGGCGTATAAAAAAGTCAGAGAAAAACCGGGTTTCAAGGGATGGACCCCCGAGGGAACCGCCGGGTTGACCAACTGGGCCAACGAAATCGGCGTGTTTCCCACCCGAAATTTCCAGACCTCCTATGCGGAGCACCACCGGGATATCAACGGAAAGGCAATCTTGGAGAGATTGAAAATTACGGACAAAGGCTGCTACCTCTGCCCCACGCCATGCGGAAAATACGGCCACGCAAAAACAACCTTGGGGCAAGCCTACGTCGAGGGTCCTGAGTATGAGACCATCGCTCTTTTTGGAGGCAATTGCGTGCTCAACTCCATCGAGGATGTGGCATACGCCAACTGGGTGTGCGACGAGTTGGGAATCGACACGATATCGGCGGGGGTAGTGGCGGGATGGGCCATCGAATGCTATGAGCGGGGGATTTTAACCGCAGGGCAAATCGGAAGAAAAGTCCAATTTTCGGACCTGGAATCGGTGGTTTATCTTCTGGAGAAAATGGCCCTTCGAGACGGAATCGGTGATCTGCTGGCCGAAGGCGTCAAGCGGGCCTCGGAAAAGGTCGGCAAAGGCTCCGCGGACTTCGCCGTTCATGTAAAAGGACTGGAATGGACCGGGTATGAATGCCGCAACGCCCCTTCCATGATGTTGGCCTATCTCACCTCCGACATCGGCGCCCACCACGGCAGGGCCTGGGTTTTGGGACATGACATCGCCGGTTCGTTCACCAGCGTGCATGACCTGATTGTCGCGGGCGGAGATAAGGAAAAACAGCCCAAGGGGCTCGTCACGGAAAAGTGCGCCGAGTATGTCATCGACTCCCAGCACGAACGTCCCCTATTCGACGCGCTGGGAACCTGCCGCCTGCAGTTCATGGAGTTGGGATTCGAGGGCGCGCATTATTCCGAGCTTTACACCTATATTACCGGGAAAAAATTGAGCTGGAAAGAGTTGCTGGAGATTTCCGAGCGCATCTGGCACCTGACCCGGGCGTTTAACGCAAGAGAAATCGAGGGCTTCGGACGCCGCTGGGACTACCCCCCGAAAAGACTCAGCGAGGAACCTATTAAAAGCGGCCCGAACGAGGGCTATTGTATTCCCATGGAAGATATCGAATTTCTTCTCGACGCCTACTACAAGGCCAGAGGATGGAATGAAAACGGCATACCCACGCGAGCAACCCTTGAGAGGGTCGGACTGAAGGATGTCGCCGATGTTATGGAACTCTAAGCTGGTGAGAGATAAAGAAAGCAAGACAATTCAAACGTAAAACGACAAGTTAAAATCCTGTGGGAGCGGTACGCGTAAACACCGGCCAATACGACGCTTTCTTGTCAATATGTATTGACACGGTCAGGCCTATAGATTATCAAATGAATCCATTTCGTAACCGTTCACAGGGTTGCAAAGTCCGATGCGCTTCAAACCAACTAATTGTAAGCGTTTACAGGGTGCCGCAGATGATAGGCGTCGGGTGCGCAGACGTACTTATGTACTTCAGTGCCCGACAACAAAGTAGATGCGGTGCCCTGTGAACGCTTACTCCATTTCGGTGCAAATGTCCATATTGACGGGAGTGATCATGACTTTAGAAGAAAAAATCGTCGCGATGCTGGAAGAAAACAAGACCCCCTATGAAATTTATGAGCATGAACCGGTTTACACGAATCCGGCCATGGCCGAAGCGCTCAATGTGACCGAGGCGGAAACCGTCAAGTCGCTGGTCCTAAAGACCAAAGAGGAAGAAATGATTGTGCTGGTGTTACCGGGCAACAAGAAGGTCAACTGGAAACAGGCGGCCAAAGGCGCCAACACCAAAAAAGTCTCCTTCGCTAAACCGGAAGCCGTCAGCGAGGCGGTCGGTTGTGAGGTTGGTTGTGTGCCGCCTTTTGGTCACTTAACCCCTTTGCCGATCTATATGGATCTGGAATTGGCCAAAAAGCAGTATGTGTATTTCAACCCCGGCGTACACCATAAGTCATTTAAGGTTAAGGCCTGGGACCTGAAGAAACTCTGTGAGCCGAAAATGATCTAATGACAATGAATCGAATGGTTGCCGCTAAGGGTCACGGTAAAAAATAATTCCACACGATTGCGCCGGATTATGGTTTGTCTACAAGGCACATCCACCTGCGTATATCGGGATACGTGTGGGTGGATGTAACGCAGTAGACGGGCCATAAGACAAGCAAGAGGTGGAATTATTTTTTGCCGGGGCCCTAAAGCTTCTTCTTGACCCACTTAACATCCGGTAAATTGCGCTTGATCTCAGTGGTGACCAGGTTCAGATGCTTCTGCATCGCACCTGCTGCCTTTTCCCCTTCGCCCTTGGCCACGAAATTGACGATTTGTTCGGCCGTGAGAACGGCCTTGTCGCGTTGAAACAATGCGTTGGGCCTGAACTTATCGTATGCATTATGGACCTTTTCGACAATTTGCTTCATCATCTCAAGGATCATCTGGTTACCCGAGGATCGGGCAAGCGCAATATGAAATTCAAAATCGTGTTCCACAAAACGGTTCAGGTCACCCGTGGTTGCCTTCATTTTTAAACAGGCGTTCTGAAGCCGCTCAATATCTACCGAATCGGCCCTGCGTGCAGCCAGCCGGACCACATTACATTCCAGAATTTCTCTGACTTCCACCAGATCGATGATATTGGTGACCGCTTGGATATCCTGCAGCGCAAAGCCCGTCGCTTTCACGGGATCGAGATCCTCGCGCACGAAACAGCCTTTACCCTGGATGCTTTTTAAATATCCCAGCATCGACAGGGTTGAGGTCGCTTCCCTGATGGTTGACCGTCCGACGCCGAACATTTCGCTTAATCGATGTTCGGTCGGCAGTTTATCGCCGGGTTTCATCTGCCCGGATTCGATGCTCTTGAGAATCTGCTTCATCACCAGTTCAGGGGTAGAGTTTCGTTTGACTGTTTTGTAGTTTATGGATCTCATCTGTTTTTTCAAACCGTTTTGTCCGAATAAAAATTTTATGCCGCCCGGCTCTTTTTTCTTGACACAAATCTTATAGTCTGTCAACCTGATTTTCAGGTTGTCAGACAAATCTGGTCTGGTCTCGCACGTGGTTAGGCGGGCGTTTTTTTTCTTGACCTTGCCGCGCGGAGGGAGCAACCCCAAACCTTTCTTTGGATTTATTGTTTAGGTTTTAAGAGCTCGGTCGAACCATAAAAAATGTCTATTTCCCGAGAGGTGCACCATGGCCGAAAATCTCACCACCACCGTATCTTCCAAGAGTCAAACCGTCGAAATCAACCGGGCCCTGCCCACGGTTGTCATCGGGGAACGCATCAATCCGACCGGGCGCAAGAAACTGCAAGCCGAACTCGAAGCCCATAATTTTAACATCGCGCAACATGATGCAAGCGCTCAGGTGCTGGCTGGCGCAACAATTCTCGATGTCAATGCCGGCGTTCCTGACGGAGACGAACCCACATTGATCCAGGAAACCATCCGTGCGGTGATGGCGGTAACCGATGTGCCGCTTTGCATCGACACGGCCGACCCGGATGCGCTGGCAGCGGCCCTCAAGATATACGAGGGCAAAGCACTGGTCAATTCGGTCAACGGCGAAACCCATTCATTGGAAAAAATGCTGCCGCTGGTCAAGGAATATGGTGCGGCGGTTATCGGCCTGTGTATGGACGACGACGGAATCCCCTCTCTTCCGGAAAAACGGCTGGCGGTAGCGGGAAAAATTATCGAGCGGGCCGCGAAACTGGGAATCCCAATCGAGGATGTGGTTATTGACCCGCTCGTGCTGACGGTCAGTGTGGACAGCAACGCCGCTATGCTCACCCTGAAAACGACCGAACTGATCGTCAAGGAATTCGGTGTCAATATCACCATGGGCGCCAGCAATGTTTCTTTCGGGCTGCCGGACCGGTCGGCCATCAATGCGGCATTTATGGCGATGGCCATACAGGCCGGATTGACCTGTCCGATCACCAACCCTCTGGATCCGGATTTGGCCATAGCGGTACTGGCCGCCGATCTGGCAATGGGAAAAGACGAATGGGGTGATCGCTGGATAACCGCATATCGGTCGCGTAACAAACCGGCTTGAGCCAGGTTTGCCGATTTGTTGTTTAGCCGGTTTCTCCGTTTGCTGGTTAAAATTTCATGTTGCAGTTCGACTCGAATCAAGCGAACCTTGATGGCTTAGATGCCAGCCCCATTTCTGTTCATTTCCGGATGAAACTATCGCTCATTGGCAACTCGACAATCTTTGCCTTTTCCCCTGATCGAAAAAATCTTATAAAGGTTTTCCACTTTCCGGCATTGGTGACAGCGCCCTTGGCAAGTTCAGGGGATGCAACTTCTTGATTGTATGTTTTTTCAATTAGTTCTGGCATATTTGTGTGCATTTCGTGTTTCATGCCGACCTTTTCGTTTTGACAGAATTTCTCCGGGCCGGAGGCCGACATTTCAATTAGGGGCAATGCCCCTGGATTCAACAAGGAGGGTGTTCAAATGAGCGATGTGTTAAATTTAATTTCCACAAAGATCATTACAGGGAAAAAGGATGAAATCGGCCAACTGACCCGGGATGCTCTGGACAAAGGGCTCAGTGCCCAGGACATTCTTTACGAAGGGCTGATGCCGGGAATGGATCATGTCAGCAAAGAGTTCAAGAAAGGCGACATGTTCGTTCCCGAAGTAATGCGCTCAGCTCGCACCATGCTGATATCCATGGAAATCCTCAAACCGCTCTTAATTGAAACCGGTGCGAAAATGGTGGGAAAAGTACTGCTGGGAACGGTCAAAGGCGATCTGCATGATATCGGTAAAAACCTGGTCGGTATGATGTGCGAGGGCGCCGGATTCGAAATCAGGGATCTTGGCGTCGATGTGGAACCGGACGCATTCGTGCAGGCGGTAAAAGAATTCGAACCCGATGTGGTTGGCATGTCGGCTTTATTGACCACTACCATGCGTAAAATGGACGACACCGTCAAGGCGCTCAAAGAGGCCGGGGTGCGTGATCTGGTGAAAGTGATGATCGGTGGTGCGCCGGTGAACCAAGCCTTTGCCGATAAGATCGGCGCCGATGCCTATGCGCCGGATGCTGCCGCCGCCGCCGATAAGGCCAAACAATTGACCGGATAAAAACCGGAACGAGCAACCGGCATGTACCCGAGCGGATCAATGCGCCGTAAGCGTCAGTCGATCGGCCATTGAGAAAGGAGAGCTTGTCATGAGAACCAACTATCGTAGCAATTCAGGTGTGCGTTTCCAAATGCTTTCGCAGGATCAACTGGAGGAAATGTTCAACGGCGTGCTGACTGTTCTGGAGACGATCGGACTTGACGTCCACCACGAAGAAGCGCGCAAAATCCTGGGCGACGCCGGAGCTCGGGTCGAAGGCAAACGGGTGTGTATCCCCCAACATCTGGTGAAACGGTGCCTGTCGACGGCGCCCCGCAGTTTTACCATCTATGCGCGCGACGGTAACCCGGCCCACGACATCCACATCGGCCCGGGTCGGGCGCACTTTGGCCCGGGTCCGACGCCGCCGAATTTTATCGACATTGAAACGCTCGCACGCCGTCTCTTCGTCAAAGATGATGCCCGCATTGTGGCCACCGTCGTGGATGCGCTGCCGAATATCGATTTTTGTGAATCCCTAGGAACCATCAGCGATGTTCACCCGGATCTTGCGGCTTCTTATGAATTTGCAACCATGTTTCCCAATACCAGCAAGCCTATCGTGGCGTGGTCCTACGGCTGGGACGACTCGACCGATATTCATAAAATAGCCGTCGCCGAAGCGGGCGGTCAGGAGGCGTTTGAAAAACGCCCCAACTATGTTCACTACTGCGAACCGTTATCCCCTCTGGTGAGTACGTTCGATGCGGTCGACAAGGTCATCTTTGCCGCCCGTCACGGCGTACCGGTCGTCTTCACGACCTGTGCCCTGGCCGGCGGGACCGCGCCTGTGACGGCCGCAGGGGTCATCGTTCAAACCACCGCCGAATCTTTCCTGGGACTGGTTCTGGCCCAAACGATCCGGCCCGGCCTGCCCTTTTTTATGGGTGGTGTTCTTTCGGTAATGGACATGAGTGCCATGATACTGACCTACGGCGCCCCTGAACTGAGTCTGATGATGGCCGGCGCCACCGAGCTGGCTCATTATCTCGGCATTCCGCTCTGGCAAACCGGCGGCTGTACGGACTCCAAGTGCCTTGACGAACAAGCCGCCTTCGAAGGCTCCCTGTCTTGTTTTTTTTCGGCCCTGACCGGCGGAGATCTCTGTCACGACGTCGGCTATACGGAAAGCGGGATGACCGGCTCCATCTTTCAGACCGTCATGATGGACGAAGCCATCGGTTATTCGCGGCGGATCACCCGTGGCATCGAGGTCAATGAAGATACGCTGGCCGCGGACGTCATCCACAACGTCGGACCGGACGGCCATTACCTGTACGAAGAACACACCATGCGGCATTTTAAAACCGAGTTTTGGTATCCCAACCTCTGCGATCGTCACAACTTCGAGGAATGGGAGGAAATGGGACGAAAAACCATGCGCCAGCGCGTGATCGAACGGACGCGCGAAATCCTCGGCTCCCATAAGTCGTCTCCAGTCAAACCCGAAACCGTTGACGCCATCACGGCGATTATGAAAGCCGCCGAAGAGCGGGTGAAGAACAAAGAATAACCGAAACCAGACAAATGGAGAGTGGCCATGAGTAAATTACTTGAGAAAATCGCAGCGGGTATCATCGAGGGAAAACTCAATGAGGTCCCTGATCTGGTGCAAAACGCATTGGATGAAGGCCTGGAGCCCACAAAAATTCTTGAGAATGGGTTGGTTGTCGGCATGAACGAAGTGGGCAAACGCTTCAAACTCGGATCGATGTTTGTTCCCGAAGTGCTGAGATCGGCCCGGACCATGCACGCCGGTCAAGAATTGTTGCGTCCGCTGCTGGCCGAAGGCGGTGCAAATCTCGGCGGTAAGATTGTGCTGGGCACCGTGAAGGGCGATCTGCACGACATCGGAAAAAATCTGGTCGGCATGATGTGTGAAGGTGCCGGATTTGAGGTGATCGACCTGGGATTCAATCTGGAGCCGGAAAAATTCATTGAGGCGATAAAGACCCATCAACCCTCTATCGTCGGCATGTCCGCTCTGCTGACCACCACCATGCGGGCAATGGGCCACACGATCAAAGCCATGGAAGAGGCCGGACTGCGGGATAAGGTCAAAGTGATGGTGGGCGGCGCCCCGGTGGATGCCGATTTCGCCGAACGGATCGGCGCCGACGGTTACGGCCACAATGCAGCCTCGGGCGCCGAAATGGCAAAAAAGCTGGCCGGGATGTCGTAATCCGGTACTGGCCGGAAATGGAAAATGAAATTATCACCGAAGAACCGGGAGCCGGTTGCGATCATCGCCTGCAAGGTTCTGCAGAGCGCCTTGGAAGAGATGCTGCCGGAGCGACTGTGCCGACGAATGCATTTTATGGACTACGATTTGCATCGGTCGCCGGACCGGATGAATCTTGAGCTGCAGGCAACCATCGACGCCATCGAGATTCCCGGACGAATCGTACTGGGTTACGGATTATGCGGAAACGGCCTATGCGGCATCAAGGCCGGCCAACACACCCTGATCATTCCCAAGGTTGATGACTGCATCAGCTTGCTTTTAGGTTCCCGCCGGGCCTATATGCGTGAAGTACATAAGGCGCCGGGCACGTATTACCTGAGTAAAGGCTGGCTGGAATCCGGCAGCCATCCGTTGAAAGAGTGCCGTGAATACACGGAAAAATACGGCGCTGAAGATACTGCCTGGATCATGGATCAGCAATACCGGAACTACGAGCGCCTTGTATTGATCGCCCATAACCAAAGCGATCTGAACAAATACAGGCCCCAGGCCCTTGAGGTTGCCCGCTACTGCCGACAGTGGGGCATGCGCTACGAAGAAATCTTAGGCTCGGATCGTTATATCCGTCGTTTGGCAGAAATCATTGAGGATCCGGACAAAGTCGATGACGAATTTGTCATTGTTCCGCCCGGGAGTATCAGTCGTCAAGAGCTTTTCTGGGATTGTTCGGTGAGCGCATCCGATAAAAGCAAAAAGGAGATGGGATCATGCGAGTGAATAAAACCAACTACGACGTCAATGTCACGCCGATCTTTCAGGTGCTGTCCGAAGATCAAATCGAGGCCATCTACTATGCCTCTTTGCGCGTGCTGTATGAAACCGGGGTTCGCGTATATGACAAAGAAGGTGTGGATGTCGCACACGCCGGCGGCGCCATTGTCGAGGAAACGACCGAGCAAAGCAGTATCGTGAAAATCCCCCATTACATGGTCGATAAGGCCCGTGCCACGGTGCCCAGCAAAGTCGTGGTTACCGGACCGGACCGCCGGTACCGAATGGAACTTTTTAAAAACCAGATTTACTACGGCGGGGGATCGGATACGCCCTATACCATCGATCCTTACACCGGCGAGCGCCGCCGCAGCACCTACCTGGATGTGAAGAACTGCGCCCGCGTCGCCCAGGCCCTGCCCAACTACGACTTTCACATGTCGCTGGGCATCACCCAGGACACGGCCGTGGGCACCTACGATCGCTGGCAGTACCTGGCGATGCTGGAAGGCACCAGCAAACCCATTAACATCACGGCCGTCGACATCGAAGGGGTCCGCGATCAACTGGAAATGGCCTACATTCGTGTGGGTGGAAAGGAAGAGTGGCGCAAGGGGCCGATTTTTTCACTCTACATCGAACCGGTGTCGCCGCTCAGCCATTCACAAGAAGTGGTTCAGAAACTGCTTTTCTGCTGCGACAATGACATTCCGTTTGTCTATACTCCCTGTCCGCTGGCCGGGGCTACGGCGCCCACCACCCTGGCCGGACTGTTGGTCCAGGCCTTGGCCGAAAGTCTGTTCGGAATCGTCTTGAGCCAGTTGCGCAAACCCGGCTCCCAGCTCATCATCGGCGGCTTGATGTCCAACATGGACATGTTGAGTACCATTTACTGCTACGGCTCGCCGGAAATGGCTCTTCTGAGCGCCGGGTATACGGACATCACCAAGTGGCTGCGGGTACCGGAGTACGAAACAGCCGGTTGTTCCGACGCCAAGCTCTTCGATGAACAGGCCGCCATGGAAGCCGCTATCAACATCGCCACCGCGGGACTGATCGGCGGGAATATGATTCATGATGTCGGTTACCTGGATTCCGGTCTGACCAGCTGTATCGAACTGATGGTTGCATCCGATGAAATCATCGATATGGTCAAGCGTATTTTAAGAGGCATCCCGGTTACCCCCGAAACCATGGCGTTGGATGTGATGCGGGAAGTCGGGCCCGGCGGCCATTTCATGGAACACGACCACACCTACAAACGTTTTAAAGAGGAAATCTGGCGGCCCAAGCTGATCGACCGGCAAAACTGGGAGAACTGGAACCTGGCCGGCGGCAAGCGTTACGGGGAGCGGGTGCACGATCGGGTCATCGAAATACTGGAAACCGAGACCGAACCCCTGCTGGACGATGCCATGTTCAAGGAAATGCGCCGCATCTGCGAACTGGCCGATGCGCGCCACAAAGATGAAGAGCTGGATGTCAAGATGTTTATGTAAACACGTCGATAAGTGTTAAACACATTGAATACGGATCGCCATTCACAGGCAGCACTGGTACTGGGTATCGACACCGGCGGTACTTACACCGACGGGGTCCTGTTGGATTACTACTCCCACAGGGTTCTGGCCTCCCACAAGAGCCTGACGACCAAACGTGATTTTTCGATCGGCATAGAGGCCGTCATCCAGGGTATCCGGATTGAAGATCCGTCGGCCATCCAGATGGTTTCCGTCTCCACCACCCTTGCCACAAACGCCATTGCCGAGGGTAAAAGCAAGCGTGTGGCATTGTTGCTCATCGGTTATGATCCGGAATTGATCGCCTCCTTTAAAATGCAGGAGCGCTTTGCCACGCCTCATTATTTCTACTTTGCCGGGGGTCACAACCTTTACGGGCGGGAAAAGGCGCCCCTTGACCTGTCGGCGATTCTGGCTAAAGTGGGCGAAATAAAAAACGACGTGGACGCCGTGGCCGTATCCGGCTATTTCAGCCCGCTCAACCCGGAGCACGAGCACCGGGCATTCGAGGCCATTTCCAGCATATGTGATCTGCCTGTGGTACTGGGCCATCAGCTTTCGACCAAGCTCGGATCAGTTGAACGGGCCACCACGGCTGCTCTGAATGCTTCCCTGCTGGCGGTTCTCAAAGAATTCGTCATTGCCGTGAGACGGGCGATGGAAAACCGCCGGATCAAGGCGCCTCTGATGGTGGTGCGCGGTGACGGAACCCTGATGAGCGATGAGTTCGCTGCCAGAACACCGGTGGAAACCATTCATTCCGGTCCGGCGGCCAGCGCCATCGGCGGCCGGTTTCTTTCCCACCTGGACGATGCGCTGGTTATCGACATCGGCGGCACGACCACCGACATCGCCCTGGTGGAAAACGGGCAGGTCGCCGTGAGTGAAGAGGGCGCAACCGTGGCGGACTACAAAACAGCGGTAAAAGCCGCCAACCTTTTTTCCATTGCGTTGGGCGGCGACAGCCATATCACACCGGATAGTGAAAACAGGATAAAGATCGGGCCTCAACGCGTCACGCCCCTCGCCTATCTGACCGATCAATTCCCACGCATTCGGCGCCATCTGAGCGCCCTTTCCCAACGAAGCGATGCCCACCTCGCGCCGGATTGGCTCGAATACTGGTATCTGCTCCGCACTCCCGTTGATGCGGATTGGCTGCAAACAGAGCAGGAAAAAGAACTCGTCGATTTTCTAACCGAAGCCCCCCGGCCCCTTCCGGAGATTCTCACCCATCTGAATTTGTTCAGTAAAGTGCAAATCAATGCCGGCAACCTGCTGCGCCGGGAAATCATCGGCAAATCGGGGCTTACCCCTACCGATTTACTACATGTGGAAGGCCGTCACAGCGCCTGGGATGTACAAACGGCATTTTTGGCCATGGATGTTTTCTGCCGCTGTATGCGGTATGATCCGGCCGAATTCCGAGAGCAGATCTGGTTGAAGATGACCGAAACCATCGTTCATGCCATCGTCACTTTTCTGAGCGGCAAGAAGCTGCCGCTGCCTTTCCATTCCCAAGACACCGACATCGGGCAGTGGTTTTTTTTGAACAGCCTCTACGACAACCATCCACAACTCGAGACACGTTTTCGCTTGCGGCGACCCATTATCGGCATCGGCGCTCCGGCCGCCATCTTTTTAAAAAGCGTGGCCGAAAAGCTTCACTGCGAACTGATCCTGCCGACCCATCATGAGGTTGCCAATGCCGTGGGTGCTGTGGCCGGCAATGTCATGATAACCGAAGAAGTTCTGGTGTACCCGCGGGTGACCGGCGACGGTCTGGAAGTCCTCGGCTACACCGTTCAGACCGGCGACAATCAAGAGGTTTTCGATGAAGCCGCTGACGCGCTGACGCATGCCCGCAAGCTGGGCCGCGAAAGGGCTCTGGGGGCGGCGCTGCGATCCGGTGCCGACAATCCGGAAGTTATCGTAAAAGAGCTTACCGACGGGCTGGACGCTTATCGCATACGGGCAAAGGCGGTGGGAAAACCGCGTTTGATGCGATTTGAGTGAGCCCTTAGATCGTTATATCTCCGCAAGATGCGAAGATGTGTTGTTAAAGTGAAACCACTTGATTCATCGAGAATAGGGTTATAGGTTTCAGGTCTCAGGTGTCAGCAGACCCCAAATCCTGAAACCTTAATTCTGAACTCTGATTTGGTTGCGGCCGAAGGCCTGCACCGGGAGGGAAAGAATATGGAGTTGGTCGACGTCGATACCCGGCATGCCTATGATCGGATACGGGAAGCCATCATCACCTTGGAACTGGCCCCCGGAACGCTGGCCAACGAACAACAGCTGGCCGAAGACCTGCATATGGGCGCTGTCCCTGTTCGTGAAGCCCTCAAATTACTCACTCATGACGAGCTGATTGTCATCACACCCCGCCACGGTCTTTACGTGGCCGACATCAATCTACCCGACCTGGAGCAAATCAGTGAAGTGCGATTGACACTGGAGCCGCTCTGCGCCGGCCTTGCCGCCCGGCGCGCCACAGCAGATGATATGACGGTGCTCGAGGCCCTGCGCCAAGAACAGGCGACCACCGACCCCAGTGACTGCCGCCGCCTGCTGGACGTGGATCATAAATTTCATCAGGCCATCGTGCGGGCGGCCAAGAACAAGTACCTGATTCGAATCCTGGAACATCTCTTCGGTCTTTCCCAACGCCTTTGGTACATGGCCTTACCGCAACTCGACAGTTTACCCACCGCCGTTGCCGAGCATTTAGAAATGGTGGAGTCGATCAAAAGCCGAGATGCCGTCCGGGCCCGGAAGATCATGCACGACCATGTGAAAGAATTCTACGATCGCGTCCGCATCATATTAAATTCTTGCGAAAAAGAATAAAAAACAATAAATTCGGTTATTCATTTTCTTGCCCTTGCTCTTGCTCTTGTTGTATATTGATTGAAAGCAAGAATTTCACTCAAGTTGTTTAAGATTTATTCCCAATGCGGCAATCGGTGCTCCGGGTTCTTGTCGCTTTTACGACGAGGCGGAGGGCTTCGCTCGGGGTCCGGGATGACCACGGCGTTCGAGTCGTGCCGGGTCATGTGGCACTTGGAGGGCGACACTATGATAGATCGTTTTGAGCCGAAGATGAAGCCGAGACTCAATGTGCTCCATCCGGAAGATATTGAAGAAGTCTATTCGGCCACCATGGAAGTGCTGGAGCGCACCGGGGTGAAGATCGACCATCCGCGGGCGCTGGAATTGTTGGACGGCGCCGGCGCGCGGGTTGATAACGATTTGGTGCGTATCCCGGACTGGATGGTAAAAGACGCATTGCGCAAGGCCCCTTCACGCATCGTGCTGGGAAAACGCAGCGGCGAGCGTTCGGTGAAGCTCGAGGGCAACAGAAGCTGGTTCGGTGCCAGCCTTGACTGCCTCGACTACCTCGAACCTTTCACCCGCGAACGTCGGAAATTCAGGCTCGATGATTGTCGCACGACGGCAACCTTGCTCGACGCGCTGCCCAATTATGCGTGGGGGATGACTTTCGGTATGGCGGATGATGTGCCCGCCGAGTTTGCCGATCGGCTGGTTTTGAAAGAAGCGATGACATACAGCGAGAAACCCATGGTTTTTTGCTGCCAGGATATTGAAGGCCTCGAGGAAATCTATGAAATGGCGATCATCATCGCCGGCGGCGAAAAACAGTTCCTGAACGCCCCGACGATCGTCATGCTGGCCGATCCGATTTCACCGCTGACGTTCACCGAAAATACCTTGAAAAAAATGATTTTTTGCGCCGAAAAAAGAATTCCCCAGATTTGCTATGGCGCGCCCCAGGCCGGCAGCACCAGTCCGGCCTCTTTTGCCGGGTCCGTCGTACAGGGAACGGCCGAATCCCTCAGCGGCCTGGTGATCACCCAGCTGGTGCGCCAGGGAGCCCCCTTTATCTACGGCGCCTTTGCCACCGTCATGGACATGCGCACGACGATATTCTCCTATGGCGCACCGGAGATGATCCTGATGGGCGCTGCCCTGGCTCAAATGGCCCAGTACATCAAGCTGCCCTATTTTGGTACCGCCGGGTGTTCCGACGCCAAACTGCCGGATTCCCAGGCCGCCGCCGAGGCCACGCTGTCGTGCCAATCGGCGGCGCTCAGCGGCGCCAATCTGATTCACGACTGCGGTTTGCTCGACCACGGAAGTCTGGCTTCTCCTGCCTATATGGTTCTGGTCAATGAGGTGCTTGACATGATCAACCAGTTTGTGCGGGGAATCAAAGTCGATGAAGAAACGCTGGCGGTCGACGTCATTCACAGTGTCGGTCCGGGAGGCCATTTTATGGAAGAAGAGCATACACTGAAGTATTTCCGCCAAGTGTGGTATTCAGACCTGTTCGATCGTTCCAATAATGAAACGTGGCTCGAACAGGGCGGGCGGCGGTTTCAGGAACGCCTGCAGGAGCAGACCCGCCTGAAGTTGGAACACCGACCGCAAGCACTGCCGGAAGAAACGACCAAAGAGCTCGATAAGCTGGCCAAACACTGGCAATAGGCCGGGCACCGGAGTCGTTAAGGAATGGGTCCGATGGACGAAGAACCGGCGAAAGTGATTTTTCAGCCTTGCGGGCGCAGAGGAAAGGTGCCGAAGGGGTCAACAATCATCGAGGCGGCCCGGTTGCTGGGTGTCGGCATAGAAGCACTCTGCGGCGGCCGGCATGTGTGCGGCAAATGTAGAGTCCGCATTGAAACCGGCCGTATCCGGGAATACGGAATCGAATCCAAACAGGAAAGTGCCGGGCCCTGGCAAACGATCGAAAGCGACCATATCACGCCCGAAGAAAGAGCCGTCGGATTTCGCCTGGGATGTGTGGCGACAGCCCGGGAGGATCTTCTGATCTACGTCCCGGAAGAATCCCGACCGGGCAAACAGGTAATCAGCAAGGCCGCGCGTCCCATCCCCATCGATCATGACCCGGCAGTCAAAACCTATTTTCTGCAAGTTCCGGAAGCGTCCCTGACAGACCCCACCGGCGACTTCGAAAGACTCGGCCAAACCCTGCAGGCAAGATACGCACTGGCCGGGCTGTCGATTGATTTTCTTGCTTTACGCAGCCTGGGCAGGGCTTTGCGGGACGGCAAATGGGAAGTGACGGTCAGCGTTTGGATGGACAGCGAGATTATCCGCGTCCGCCCGGGCAAAGCGGGACCGAATTACGGTCTGGCCATCGACATCGGCACGACGACCATTGCCGGCTATCTTTGCGACCTGGATACCATGGAAGTCGTCGAAACCGCCTCTATGGTGAATCCCCAGATTCAATACGGTGAAGACGTGATCTCGCGGATCAATTACTGTTTCGACGATCCCGAGGGCTTGCAGCGCATGAGCGATGCCGTAGTAGACGGATTGAACACCCTGATCGAACAGGCCGTATCAGAAGCGACACGACACACCGACCGGCGCATTAGCCCCGCAGATATTGAAGATGTGACTGTCTGCGGCAACACCTGCATGCAGCATCTTCTGCTGCAACTGGACCCCGAGCCACTGGGCAGCGTCCCCTTTACACCGGCCAATCACAGCAGCCTGAACATCAAGGCCCGGGAGCTTGGGCTGCGGGTAAATCCTTCGGCCAACGTCTACATCCTGCCCAACATAGCCGGATTCGTGGGTGGCGACAACGTCGGGGTCATTCTTGTCGAAGAGCCCCAAAAAAGTGAGGATACGGTGCTGATCATCGACATCGGCACCAATGGCGAGCTGGTCATTGGTAACAGGGAACGCATGGTTTGCAGTACCTGCTCCTGTGCCACCGGGCCGGCCCTGGAAGGCGCCCAGATCGAGTTCGGCATGCGGGCGGCGCCCGGCGCCATCGAGCGTGTGACAATTTCGCCCGAAACCCACGAAGTGGATTACAAGGTGGTGGGACGGGATGCTTGGATGAGCTACTCCAAACCCGAAGAAATGCAGACCCGGGGCATTTGCGGCAGTGCGGTTCTGGATACACTGGCCGAATTGTTCAAGGCCGGGATCGTGGCCGGCAGCGGGGCATATATTCCGGAAGTTGAAACCAAGCGCCTGCGGGAAAATCCAGACACGGGGCAGAAAGAGTTCGTGCTCGCCTGGAGTGCGGAGACCGTCATCGGCAAGGATGTGGTCATCACCCAAAACGACATCCGCCAGATCCAGTTGGCCAAAGCCGCCATATATACCGGATGCAAGCTGATGCTGCGCCGGATAAACCTGCAACGACCCGACCGGATTAAGATTGCCGGGGCCTTCGGCAACCATATCGACATCACCCAGGCTATGGTGTTGGGCCTGTTTCCGGACTGCCCGCCGGAGTGCGTCTCGTCGATCGGCAACGCCGCAGGCGACGGGTGCCGAATGGTTTTGCTGGATCGAAAAAAACGCACAGAGGCCGATCGAGTCGCCCGCCGGGTGGAACATGTCGAACTGACTCTGATGGATGATTTTCAAGAAAATCTGATCGACGCCATTCATATCCCCCATATGACCGATGAGTTCACCCATCTAAAAAAGTAGACTGGTTTTCGTTCTTAACTGCACTCGGCTGCCCAGGCTCTTCCCAATAGTTGCCTAAACAGCACGGCAAAGGACTCTGAAGCCCTCCGGCTTTTACCATGTTGGGGTCTTGACAACTGCACATCGGATGGGCTTTATTAAAATATCTCTTCACCATTCTTCATGGCTGCCTGTACCTACCGTTTTCAGATTCCGCCGCAGCAGAGGCAATAGTCTATAAATGCATCACATTGCAGAAGATTGCGGAAGGTGGTGATAAGAAAACAGCCAATGGGAGAGGTAGATTTTCA